>Ga0126342_10007629_pt1 | contig 19362 bp, 21 predicted proteins | sample Cyp1metagenome_FD_92528 | JGI IMG/M metagenome (GOLD analysis project Ga0126342, IMG submission 92528) | Coral microbial communities from Lord Howe Island, Old Settlement Bay, Australia - Cyphastrea 1 metagenome | ecosystem: Host-associated > Invertebrates > Cnidaria > Coral ... | reverse complement strand
TATCAAATGTTATGACACTTTACATACTTGCAAGCAGGTTATAGACATGTTATAGAAGGTTTATATACATGTTGTAACTCGTCTAAATCTGTAAACTCATATAACTTCCAGCGTACAGTCTTCATAGAGTCTTCACCAGAACCTCTTCCTAAAAGAGCCAGACATTCTGAAAGCACCAGTGATTCCAAGGACTGGGATTGGCATTTCATCAAAAAGTTAAATATCATGTGATTGTAAGTGCAACGTGTCTAGTGCTTCGACGTGATCTTTCCAGGAGTCTATTTTCACTCGTGCAACGATTCTGGAAAATTGGTGGTCTCGGCAGACTGCTCCTAGCAGCTCGTCGACATCGGCCGCTGCTTCTGATGAGCCGGAGAAGCTAAGTGAAGAGGATGAACTGGAAACATTTTCGCCTGTGCGTGGCGATGAGAGCCCACACCATTTGCGAGCCAAGGAAGCCTATTTGAAACGGTTGGATGAGCCGCCTGGCACCGGAGTGTCTCCTGTTACTGATACTTCGGCTGATGCCTCATCATCAACGGCTCCTTTCGATGTTCGGCAATTTCTGGACGATGAAGACAAAGAAATTCAGGAGATCATTGCTGGAAGTGTTCCACTCTTCAGTGAGAAGCAACGCCGATTCAAGTTTGGCGGGTGCCCGTGCCATCTTTCTCTGTCGCTGCAGCCTCATGTTTCCAAGAGCGGACCTCAACGCGGAGAGTTGCTTCTCAGGTGCAGCAATTTCTGGAAGAGAGGAGCAGACGACAAGCCAATGTGCTGGTTTCAATATCCATTTCCAAAGAAATTGTGGTCCCATTTGTCACGCACAATTCAAGAGCAATATGTAGATTTGAAAAATTCTTTGCAGCGCAACGCTGTCAAACGGTGACTGCCCAAGCCTGGCGAGCCTGAGAAAAAAGCTTGGCCATGCGTGCGTGCTTGCAGATGCCTGCGTTGAGTGCTTACCAGCAAATGATGTCTGAAAAGCAAGTGAATTTGTCGTGCAAACATGTTCACACTTACACCATATTTGTCACTGTGCACGTATTTAAGTTTATTCCATATGTGAAAATATAAAACATGCTCATGTATGAAGATGTCTTGCACATATACTTTTTGATGTCAGAAGACTGCTGTTTCAAGTGTGTGCGAACTGTTGGCTTTTTTTTCTGACAGGGATCAGTGCAGCTTGTCTGACTCTTGACTCTTTTCCACGTAATCTCCGATATTTTTCTCTGCAACCTGCAATCTGTCGACAAGGCGGAACTTCTGAAGAGAAAGGTGAATGCTCATGGCGCAGTCTTGGTTCAAGCTAACCAAGACCGTAGTCTGTTGCAATGAAGAAGTCTGCGGCGTCAAAGCCAAAGACTAAGACCCTCAAAAGAGGAACCAAATCCAATCATTTGTGTGCCTACTGCAAAGGCAGAGGGCACTACAGAACATCGTGTCCTGTTCTGGCGGCTGGCTTGCTCAAAGCTGCTGCGAAACATTCCCGAGTGGAAGATTTGGAGAAAGTTGTTCACAGTGGCAAACCTTTGCGCCTGAATGTACCGCACAGGCCGCAACGTACTCTGAAGAGGGCACGTGGAAAGAGAGGTTTTGTGATTTCTAAAAAAAAAGGCTCCAAAAGAAAAACCGAAGGGACCAAGTTTCGCAAGCAAAGAAATCGAGACAGGGAGAAGAAGCGAAAACCAAAGTCTGTCAAGCAGCAACAGCCAAGCTACAAGTTGAAAGAGATCAAAGCAGCGTTGACATTTCTGAAAAAGACTCGCTGGGTTAGAACTCAAACTCATTGCGGTTGCGGCGATCGCTTGGTGCAAGTTCCGTGGAAGTTGGGCGCGGCTCGTGGAGCTGGCCGCGCTTACTTGAGATGCGCAGGTTGTCGTAGCTGGTATGACTGTCTGGCCTTCAGTGCATTGCCGGTCCTCAAGATGCCACTTCCTCTTGTGGTCAAGGTGATGAAACGCTACTTCCACGGTGCGTACGCAGAAAGTCTAGAGTCGTGCGCATCTGCCCTTGGACTCAGTGGTTCAGCGAGTTCTTCTTGTGTCAGTCGCCTGTTTGGAGCTCTACGCATTGCTGAGAACCGCTGCATGGACCATCGGCAAGGCAGCAGAACTTTGGCAGGCACGCTGTCGCTTCAAAAAGGGTTGCACGAAATGTTTGCAATGTCTTTTTACCTGCAGTGCCTGCATATTGTAATCCAGGTGATGATAAATCCCGGATGGAAAAATTAGAAGTTGCTTCACAGGAATTTCGGACATGAAACATTGACCGACCGACCAGGAGATTTAGAAATGGATGGAACCAGGCTGCGCAAGTGGCGTCTGCCTGGAACTGGCAATAACTGCTATTTTCCAACTCTTCGGCGTCTACAAACGCGGAAACAACAGGCAAGGGTTGGGAAACTAAAACATGTGGACCTGGTTTTTGAAATTGTGGCTTGCACGATTGATAGGGGTTGCACGGTTGATAGTGTTCCCATCACTTCTCTGTCTCCAGTCAGGTTGTGCAATCTCCACCCACTGCCTCTCTGTACTTCGAAATCCTACGGAAAGCCACCCCCTGAGAGCAAGAAAAGAATCTTGGCTACAAATGCCATGAGCCAAGTAGATGCTGTCGACCAGCGAGGCCGAAAGAGCCTCTTGATCGCTGATGGCGCACGTTGTTACGCCCCATTGGGGCGCATGTACAAGATGATGGTGCGCCAGTGCAATCATAGCAAAGGAATTTTCAGCATCAACCGCAGAATCCGCGGACGAGGTTGGGTGAAGATTGACAGCTGTTGCACCATTCTGAAAGCTGGTGTGCCAGATAAGATAGCTTCAAAGTGTGGATCCAAACAAAATCCCTTGCTGTGGAAGTACATCCGCAGCGCACAATGGCGCTGGGAGATGAACTCTGCAGACCTGCTGGCCAAAACGGGCCTCTACCTGGCAAAGCTGTGAACTGAAGAAAGGAAAACGAACTCGGAACGTTTTTGACCACAAAATGCTGGAAGGGTTGACGAAAGCATCTTGCGATGAACTTTTTTTTAGCCATTATTTTGATCCCAGAAAGTGCGTTTGGCTAGCACAAGAACGACAATTTTCAGAAATCATGGGACGGTGAAAGATCCGTCGGGATGTTTATGCTACATCTAAGCTCATTTGAAACTGAACGTGGGAACAGGTTTACAGTATTGTCAAATGAGAGCTCGAGCTCGATGTTGATCACAGTATTGTCAAACGGAACCTATAACAACGGTCAAAGCCCCCACACAAAAAAAAAAACATATCTGGGGAGAGCATCATGGCATGACCCAAGTTATCAACGTGTCTTGGCAAAGAACAGATTCACTGCACGAAGGTCAAGTGGTCCATGTGACGAAAATGGAGTATGGTCATCCATCCCACAATGCTGTGAAACATCCACAAAATGGGAAGAAAATACAACAAAATGGGACTTAAAATACCAAAATGGGAAGACAATTGATGGCGGTCCCTGTCTGTGGGAAAACATGTTTCGACCATGGTACACATGGGTTGTGTCGGAATACAGGGTATACCACCTGCGATTTTCATGCTAAAGATGATGATGAACCATCAGATTTGGGAGTCTCCTTTATTTTCAGAAAAACCATATTTATTGTGTTGTAATCAGCACATTCAGCACCAAAGCCACCAGATGCATCCACTGAAAACATGGCTTTGTCTGAAAATAGGCTACCCCGAGGCTTATCATCATCTCCTCAAAAATTGCCACAAATTTCATGGGTATCCACATGTATCCATGTTTGGGCAAACCATGTCCTGTTCTTTCTCTGAGAGCACACGGATCAATTCCTGGGCGGATGGCGCACAACAAACGTATAGGAGCTGTTCGTGTTTAGCGCTTTTAAGCATGAATGTTGAATATGTTTTACACATTGTATATATATATATGCGTATAATATATAAGTAAATAATTATAATACGTATATACATATATAAATATGTATGTAAAAAGATATATATATATATATATGGGTGGTTTCCTAAAATGGTGGTGCCCCAAAACCACGGGTTTCAATACTAAAATAGTCTAATTTTGGATGATCGGGGGTACCCCTATTTTAGGAACCCCCCATATATCATAGTTGAGTTTGATAACTACTGTAGACACTGTAGACTATAGGTATCTACCACCAACAATCCCACAGAGCGAACCGTGAACCTCTGCGGCTTCAACGACTTGGGAGAGCTAACAACTACCCACCGTGTCAGATGTTTAATCTCCCCAGTAACATGTCAGGACCCCTATATACATCAATATAATCTACACTGTCTATACCATGTTACCATGATTCTTACCATGATTAGCTTCAAACAAAAAACTATATTCCACTCAGCTCTTAATGAACAGCCGAGGAACCCCTAAAAAAAATTGAAAATCATGAGCATATGTTAGTCTAGGATTTGTATTTGATGAATTATGAATTACCATGAATTACCGTGATTAACTTCCACTGCTTCCACTGTGCCGCTATACATGGAAAGACCCCAGGAAGCTACTGGAAAAACGTCTTGGTTCTATTTCTGCAAGCTATGTATGTCATATAAACATAGAAAACATAGTGTATCCTATTAGTGCCAACGGATTGGCTTACGGGGAAATCTACTGGAAACATCTGGAAACCACAGATTTTTCCTATATGAAATATAGAATGTTCCTGTAATTTTCCCTTAAATCCATTGATAGTGTTCCCATCGCCAGAAACACTTGAAACTCGTACCAATCACCAAGGTTTGCCCAGATCGACAGAACGACCCTCAACCCTTCGAACCCTGGGCCCCTAGCAGAGACATGGGCATTCATCGCGCCTCTGCGGACGGCGCTCTTCTTGGATGATCAAACAAAAATTCAGCACGGCAGCACGCAGCTGTTTTCCGATACAATTGGCTGTATACACTTAGGTACAACAACCTAAAGGCTCCAAATAGATTTACATCTACTAGTACATGTCAAGAATAATGGTAAAATGTGCGGTAAATGATTCGGTACATGGTCGTAAACATCCGTATCAATAGACGTGGAGATCTGGGTTGTGGGTCACCAGAAAGCCAAGTCAGTGTGGTCTTCCTTTGCGGCTTTATCCCAAGTTTCAGAGATTCTTTGGGGCCACAGGGCCATAATTCCAAATAACAAAAACACAAGTTCTTGTAAGAACAAACAATGATACATTCATCTGTGCAAGTTAGAATCGTTCACACACCTGAAATGTTGCTCCATTTTCAGATTGATTCCCCTTATAGCTCGTAAGCATCATGCAGTGAACGAATCCCCACACCATCCGCGCCTGAACGTTGAAAAAGAGGGACGAAATTCAACAACGGATCACAGCGACAGGCAATGGTTGACCTGTACAGCTTCAAACCACCTGATCTTGTTAAGTTTTGTCAAGAGCCCACTTTCACGAAACTCTAGACCCGTAGAAGGCAAATCATGAGTAAGTTTTTAATGGCACTTAAGTGTCAGAGCTAGCTCAACTAGCATGAAATGTGACTTGAAAAAAAAAACGCATACTTTTCGCATTTCAGTCTTTAGCCGAGTGAGAAAGTGGCTCCACCTCTACTCTTGATATGGGATCTCCTTGGAAGATACAGCAGCGAAGGGATGATGAAGACGTACCATGGCACCCATATCATCCTACCAGATGGTGCCCCAAAACGTAATTTATAACCCACAAAACCGTTGTTTCTGATAGATATATCCATAGTTAAGGTGGTTTATAGACCGACTTATAACTAGGAGGAACCACATTGTAAACGATTTGAATTTTGATCCAAAACCAGAAAATTGCCTTGAAGTCTCTCCCCAAAAGGAATGATGCACGGAACAAATCAACTGTTGATCTTTCTTTCAGATAAGGATATACAATGCTGCCTGAATTAGAAAGCCATTTTTAAGATCGTTGCCGCAATCCGATTTTCATCATTCAATTTCCGTCGCGACGTGAAGTCATCATCAAATTCATCCAGATATATCCCCATCGTACCCCGATTGATTTCTCATTAAACCACCATGTTTGTTGCTTGAAACATCTTGCAACACAATTTTGGCTGGTTACATCTCCACAAAACAAAACCATCCACTTTGGGCAATTGGGCTGCAAATCACCATATCTAATAGGTGTATAATATCTATATCTATATATATATGTATATAAATCATCTGTACATGGGCCATGTTCATCCATTTTTCATGGCTATCTTGAATGACCAGAGGGTAATAGTCCATGAATCGTGATTTTTTCGTCTGATGCGGCCATCCTTCCAGTTGAGCAGGTTGAGCAGTGTCAAGTTGATGCGTGGTTCATGATTCAAATGATTTTTTTAATGAATTCTTGATTTCATGGACCATCATCCTCCCCAAGATACTTCAATGGCAATGGCAGGAAGTTCCAGGTGACCAAAATCTGGTACCTTGCGGCTGCTAAGCCCTATGTATCTTGTTTGGGCTCACAAGTCACCTCAAATAAAACATGTGTCCCTTTAAAAAAGCTGGATTTGACAGCTTGAAAAACATACATAACAAATCTGCTTAGTGGTTCACACCAGGTAGTAAGTATGCTATCAACCCAATAACCCCACTAATAACTAAGTAGGGTAAGCTTGGTCCACTTTCAGATGGAACCACACCTATAAGATCCCATTTTGTCGAGGTGCTGTCCTCCCACAAGGTATAAGTTGCTTGATGAACTCCATTAAATATCATATATATATATTTGCCATGCCATTGCCCTCTTAAAGTAGTACACATTCTCACCAACGAAGCAAATGTTTTGGGGAGCAAATGTTTTGGGGCACCCTGTAACCATCATCTACGGACAGTGATGTAAGTGCCAAAACCCCAAATCCCACCATTTCCGAATGATTTTCCCCATGGATGTTCCCAACAAATCAACCAGACAAATCCCACCAGTTGATTCGCGGAGGAAGTTGATTGGTTCGTAATTGGCCCATACCAGTAACATCCAGTAACCTATAGTTACATCCTGATTTAAGACCTGGTGCAGCACTATTCCCCAACCCACGTCACCATCATTTCCCCATCATTTCCCCTTGGGGCCAGCAAAGCCCAGGACCCTTTTTGCTGTTCTCTGAGATCAACGTCGCCCGAGCAACGTGGCGACATTGGCAGCTTGGGTGGTATGATTTGGGGCCCCAAGATAGCTAAGTTGTTTTATGTTCACCCATCAAAGTATACAATCCATAGTAAATCTTGTTGAGTTATACTTGAGGGATCGTGAGGGAAGCAATTCCACTTAATTTGTGTGGCTATATGGCCATAATTGTAATGGGGTTACTGTAAATATAGAATCCTTCAGCAATTTCTCCCTTGTGGCTTTCATTTTCCTCTATATTGGTGCCACCCTGCATGGATATTGATTCAACATGACCTTATTTGCGTGAAAAATCTGAGCATGGGAATATGCGAATTATTGGGGGGATTCAGTATCAATACCATACCCACCTGTTGCAGTGTGTATATATATATACACATTATACATAACTTATTATATTTGTATATATTATATATAATATATACACATACTGCATGTATATATAAACACATCAATACAGTTCTGCCTTTTAATATTTCCAGTCGCCAGCACACTACTGGATAATTTGCCACATAAGCATCCAGCTTTGTATCCATCAATGATCCTGGCTGTGCCGCCACGCCGAGCCATGATAATAAGCGATGCAGGTCGACAGGTCATTGCACAATTCTGCGGAAAATCCAGCGAAACGAAACATGCGAAACGATTTACGTTTGGTGGTGCACTTACGACTAAGCGAAATGTTTGTTAATTTAGAAAAACCCCACTGACTTTTTTAATCACCATAAACCATAGTTGATATCCACCATAAACCACAGTTGACCCAACTAGAAACCAACTAAACTATTTTTTTTAAGGGGCACTAGCTGTACCTTTCAGTCTCTGGATTTTCCCGATCGAAACCTGCGCCAATTTCCTGAAAGCTAAGACAGCTAAGGCCCTTTTTCCAATCCTCTAAGGATGGCACTTGAATGGTGAAGTTCCAGTTCCATGTGAATATGTATATGTATAAATATAATATATACATATGTATGTATACATGTTATGTATATCTGTATATCCAAAGTTATAGGTGTCATATCCCAATGAATTGACCAAGTCAATGCCATGGGACCCACCAACCCGTGGTGGAAACCATAGAAACATGTGTTTTTCCTTAGATCCCTTAAATAATACATAGAATAGTGAGTAGATAAATAATCATCCTGAAGTAGATAGGGGTTTTCCAAAATCATTTCCATCTTAATCACTTTGTTTTTGAAATCTCTGTGTTCTGTATGTACTCCATGATGACTATATTGTATACTATGTATATATATATGCATATATATATATATATGGATATGTATATATATATATATGTATATGTATATGGAAAGGTCCTAAAATGGGGGTACCCAACAATCATCCATTTTAAAAGAATGTTATAAATCATCGGTCATCTATTTTGGGGATCCCCCATTTACAGAAGCCCCCCCCCAAATATATATGAATATCTAAATATATTTATATATATATATATGTGTATTGCACACATAACTGGGAACGGCTCTAATGTGCTCCAGCCGTGGTTACCGCATTTCACAAAGGCTTGGATCATCCAAGTGTTGAGACGCCGTAGGCACCCAGTTGGAACAGGGATTTCATTGGCAGAAAACGATGGAATTTCAGCTATGCGATGGAAATCCCGGGTTGAAATAGATAGTTCGGACTCCACTCTGTACTTGATGTGGTGCCCCAGTTCGTGAACGCTAAGTTGGTGCCAATAACTTCAATAACGTTTGTGGTAGATATATCTATAGTTAATGGAGTTTATAATTTATAAACCAATTTATGACTAGGGGGGCCCACATCGTAGGTTTCCCTGGTCTCCAGGTACCGAAATGGCACCGCGGCTCACTTCTCACCGGCAAAGACCGGTGGCTGCTGAATCTCCGAAACCACACAGCCCTGGGGAGGATCGACCAAAACCTGAACTGGTTGGTGGTATACCATGGTATACCTACCCCTCTGAAAAATGTGAATTCGCCAATGGGAACGATTATCCCATATATGAAATGGAAAATCAAAAATGTTTGAAACCACCAACCAGTGAAAACTGGGATTTGTTCAGGAATTTGGTTCATTCTTGCAACATTCCCTGAACATGTAACAATGTGACCGTCAACAACACAGCTTACAACATTCCACATCCGCCATGTTTGCCACATCTTCACACCATTTTCTGACTGTTTCCACCATACTTGGGGGGTTTAGTTCAAGTCATAATTGGATATTCAATCATAGTTACAAATTTATATGGATTATTGAACCTTATGAATACCATTGGGTTCAAATTGTATTATCAAAATGGGTATTACTTTGGTGGTTCTTTATATGGATTGTTAAGTTCTATTTGAAAAACATGTGCATATATAAATGGATTATCATTCTTGTTATAATCATTACTGTTATCAATCTACTGGATTATTACATATCAATCATCCAACACAATCACCATAACAATTTCTGTATCACACATTGCATAACAATCACCATTACTATTATTATTACAATCGTTGATACAACAATCACCTCAATCCCCAGCTCGCCTCGCTGGCCCCCGAGCGCGGCGAGCTGAAGACCTCCCCCGGCGCCACGCGTGGCGGCGCGCCATCGCCGGCGCCGGGGGCGCCGGTGCCGCTTCCGAAGCCGTGGAGCACGGCGCTTTTGGCGGCGGAGGCTAGGTCCTGGGGAAAAAGGGTGGAAAATCTGTTGGCAAAGGTGGAAAAAATAAAGAACATCCGAATAAATATGAGCTTTGCGGGGATATATCATGATTTACTGTATATGTAATTTAATGGCGATATACCAAGAATATGATTGGTTGATGCCGTTAAAAAAAACAATTACAACATTAAGCATGATAGTAATTCACCAACAATGGGAACTTAACACGGTGGTGCACCCCAATGACATGTCTTTGTTTATTTTGTAAATTCCATCTATTATAGAAATGTATAATACAATGTAGGGCGCCCTAGTTATAAAATGGTTTATAAACCCCAATTAACTATAGATATATCTACCATAAACCAAGGTTATTGAAATTATAAACAAACTTAGCTAACTATGGGGAACCACATTGTATACATATATATATACAATAAACCCTAGTTGTATTAGTTGTAAACCAACTGAGGGACAGAAACTCTGGGGCACCGCCTTGTCGAAATATGGAGGATTTCAAAAAGATTCAAAAAGTAGGTTGCATGGAACAACATTGAGAATTTGATGATAACACACACACAAGCAATTCAGTGGAGATTTAGGTCGAAATCTATGGGTTTTGGTTGCGATTTATGGAGATTTACTTTGAATGATGGGAAAATAATCTGTAGCCAATATATGAGGTGGGGAAAATGGTATGGACATAGACCAAACATGCTTAATCAGCGATCAGCGCACATTTATAATATGATTTGTTGGCAATTCAGTGACAACTCATAGCCATTTTGAAGGGATCTATATAAAGCCTCCTTCATCTTCCAAAACTGATAGATGGACATTTTCCATGATCAAATCTCTGGTTGTGGTACGTTTGAAGGAGGATGAAAGGCTTTAAAACTCGAGAGACGGTCATCGCCACCACCAGGATTGCAAGTACAAGGGACAGATTCCCACTTCCATAGGAGGTCCCCTACGGCAGCACCGATCACTGTATCGCAAATGGGTCTCTTGGGGCACATGGCCATGATCCATCATGATCCTGCGATGCCTGATGGCAAAACCACATTCGATTTCAACAACGGCCGGCCATTTACGGATTACGATTTTTACCCTGCTGAAATCGGAAAATGTCCCCAGTTCCTTGAGTTTCCCAATCTTCCAGTGGATGTGCCGTGTTCGATCCAGTCCTGCAGCACCTTCCAGCTTTGCTTCCTGCCGCGAGATGGGAAAAAATGGTCTTGGCACTGACATGCGCTGGGATGTTTGAGAAAAATCTGAAGTCAACCAAATTCAAATGGTATTGCGCCAGAATTGGAAATTCAGTTGACCCAGAAAAGTATTCATTTACGCCATCTTTGGCTGGAATCCTTTGGTTCTCATTTTTTGAGGCTTTCTGTATACAGTACCCTCTAGTTATGGGAAAATTGCCCATTTATAGATGATAAACATGTTGATTTACCTAGTAAACATGCTATGTTGAGTAACCCGAGGGCACTTCTTTTCTTGCCAACGAGTTGGCGCCCTTTCCCGAATTTGTTTTGTCAAATGTCTGGAACTCCCAAACAAAATACCATTGCACAAGTGGACAATGAGAATAAGCTGTGGGAATTTGGGGCCACCTTAGTTTCAATGGGACAACCTGAAAGGTCACCAAGCTCGACTTTTCTGTGAGGTTTGGCTCAAGACGGAGTAAGATAGGGACCAAAGAGTTGGTTTATAACTATAGGCTATAGGTTTAAAACATGATGTATTGTAGATATACCTCGAATTGGATGGGCGAAATGTATATATATATATATAGCTGGGGTCCGTGTCACATCAGAATTTTGGACGTAGTGGGCCATAGGTTTTGGGCAGTTTTCCAGGATGAACAATTTTATTTCTTGGGTGCAAGGTGGTGCCTGCAGTGACATGCTTGTTGGTTTTTAAAACCCATGAGTACTAGTTCGATATATCTATATACCATAAACAACCCCATAAGCCATAGCTGACCTAGTTATAAACCAACTTAGAGGGCACCAACTTGCAACCCCATCTTGAGCCATACCCAGCAGCCAAAAAAAACAAACCCCGTCTTCAATGCCTCTGCATATTTTTAGCTCTACATGGGGGAGACAAACAAACAATATAGTAGTCCCGAGAAACATAGAAAAACTATAGAAAAGTAACATCCTACTAAAACAGTTATAAATTATAAATGATGATAAATGTGTGTTTTAGGATTTTGGGCTTTGCTATAATCCTCACAAGCCTTTTTCATCCCATTCATATCATCCCAGAAAGGTCACAACCTCCGACCCAACGAGGGTCGAACCAGAAGGCAATCATCGCCTGGCAGGTGGGCTTGGCTGACAATGGGTCCATCTATGCTTCGTGCAGTTTAGGCAAATGGTTTCGAGATGTTTGGGCTGAGGGTCTACTTACTGGTGCTTAGCAGGGAACGAGGGAATGATCCACAATGACTATCAATAATCAACCCAGCAACCCCGATTCCCATCCATTCACTACGTTTAGCACTGGTAAGTCTATGGTACACAATCCAAATCACATGGCTCGGTGTATTACAGGTCCATCTTTGGAGGTTCCGTATACTTCTCCAAATCTCCCCAAAGCCAGATGAATTCGGTTGCAAAGCAGTCACCTCTCAGCCATAGGGCTTTGTCATACCACCCAACTCTCACGAGGTCTCGGCTCGGACTCTCGGACCTCCTTCGTTTGAGGGCCAAAGTACTTCTCTTGCAAACGCAGCGACGGAACCTGGCATAGCTGGGTTTTTGGGGAGAGTTTCTACCAAAGTAAGGACACAGTGACAAGGACCCTGCAAGCTGGAGCCGCCAAGTTTTGTTGGCTTGGAAATCTTCTCAAGATATATATATATATATTTAAGCTAGCCATTGTTTTGATGCAGCCGATTTGGGTACTCAAGGTTGGGGTGAACCAGGGTTATAAAATCATATCCCTAAAGTTCTTTACAGTTTAGGGGTTTCACCCCACGGACCACACCCAAAGGTGGACATGCCATGGCATGTTTATATCCCCAACCTGCCAAGAAAGAGAGCTGCGGAACAATTACGCATAAACCGTCGTGCAACTGGTCAAGACCATTTGACAACTCCTCTTTATATATATAAAATAGTATTATATAGTTACCATAAACATAGTCAACCTAGTTATGAACCAGCTTAGAAGGGGCCCCCACCCTGTGCAGTGCCCCCGTATATAGATCAAAAGGTTGGCATTGTGGTTTCCCCGTGCCCAAAACTGCTTCAAGGTGATGGAAAATTCACGATGGACGATGTTTGGATGGTCAAACCCTGGTGGTTTGTCTCGATTTTAAGGTGAATCAAATTGAATCAATCCTGTGTGAAGATGTTTCCCCACTTACAGCTCCAATCTGATTCACCAATCTCAATTTTTCAGACGGGATTTTCCGAGTGGTTCTCGGATACATTCCTATTTGCACCATTCCAACACAACTTTTGTTGGTTCTATCCTATCTCCCCGTGTTTTTTGATTCATTAGATCAATTGAATCCTATTGTATCACTGCATTTTTTGCTGAAATCCTATCAACATCACGATATCTCAGCACAAATCACAGCAAATCACTGGTTTTGTTGGTTGAATCAATTTTAACCACATTATAACAACCTAATAATCCTATCAATGTGTTGGTTTTGTTGGTTATTATAAGTTATAAAATATCAACATCAATTTGGAGAGATCGACAAGTTCAATCCAATCCTAATGATTCATTGACCCCAAAATCGGAGTCTTAATGAAATCACCACGAAATCCCCAGAGTTATGACCACCTTATGCCAGTTGTAAGTCAAGGAAGTCACCTATTTCCGACTGATAAAAACAGTCGAAAAGATCTTCAAAAGCAAGAGCTACCATGGTTCTCATAAGAAACCCCAATCGCCAATGATGTTTTTTCGTTCTGGAGAACTTGTGCTCAAAGGATTCACCATTTTCTAACGGATGCCTTCACTGCATTTTGGGCACGGTCTAGCCATGTGATGCCCGGCTGAAAATCCACCGGTTCAACAGCTGAAAATCCCTCCTGCCGTCGCAGCACCACCAGCATTGCTGCAGCCAGCAGGGCGGAGCGCTTGTAGCGCAAGGCCTCGGGTCCCAGTTGAAGTCAAGGAAAAAAGCAGGGGGAGTAATTGATAGTTCAAACAATTCGTAGATGTTAATCATATGTTAATAGATGTCAATAGTATTGTATGAACTATTGTAGTTGAAATATTAAAGTAAAAATAATGATAATGATCATGTAGCTGTGGTATTTGAATATTTGATTAAACATATATGAAAACATCATGTTCGTTGGGCATCGAGCATCAGGGGACCATTTCCAACTGTATGGATGGGGCTTCACTGGTCCCGGGTCCATAAGGCTGAGCTGAACTGAGCAAACACCGATTAAATTTAAGGCTGTTGCATGAGAGGATTCTGACCATGGTCACGTTTTATGAAGGGGTTTACTATAACCCAGATGCTCCATGTGTGGTATATTTACCTACAAAACTGGGTGATTTCGTTCGGGCAAATGTTGGTAAATATTCCAGCACCATGGTTCGCATATGGGTAAAATATTAAGTGACAAGAAAATATGCTACGAATTGGGGGCCTGGAGAAAGGAATTTCTGAGATCCCCAGGCACACATATTGAACAAAAACCGGTGGCACCCATCAAATATCTGTCCATGTTGGCTCCAACATGTTTCCAAACCAGTATTCAGCGTGCTCAATCATGCGGTCTCGGAATTAAAAATCAAGAATTGAGGCCGTTTTTGGCCACCCACAGAGGGAGACATCTTGATCTAGGGGGCTAAGTAAACATTCTCAACGGAACATCCTCTGCAAAGTGTTGTTCCGGCTGAATGATTAAAAACAAATAATAATACCTGGCTATGTAAGTTTTGCCACCAAGCGTAGCATCTGTCGACTCTTTCCGGATGGGCCCCCAGGCCACATGCACCGACCACAAACTCACACGCTCACTCACCTGGAGGGCGCGAGACGTCCGGGAAGAAAGGACAAACATGGGGAGGGCATTAAGAAGATATAGGTCTGGCGAAAATAGGGAAACATAGGGAAACAATTAGAAAAAATAAGTAAAACACATGTGTCAACCCAAATGCTAAGAGGGAGACAGTTTATGGCACTATATACTAGTCATATAATCATAAACTAGTTCGTTCAACCAACCTAGCAAAATATTTTTTGGGCATCACCTTGAAGATCGTGATCAGTGTTTTCCAACGTCTGGGATCAACATCCAAGTGCTACCACATGTTTCCTTATCCTTTTGAAACATCAATAAGTTGGAACAATAACTCACTATGTACCCTCAATCTAACATGGCAACGGGAAATGGCACTGGGAATATCTTCTTTCTTGACATGTTTTTTGTTGGGTATCCATGGTTACACCAGAGGGTAACTGTCGAATTTCAGGTGATCTTGCACCCCACAAAAAAGGACATCACTGGAACTGTCGCTTCGACCTCATCTATCCAACAACGAGATGTGGCCTACAAGGTGGTGCCCCCCCAAGTGAAACGTTTGTTGTTTTTTCCCATTAAGTATAGATATGTATAAAAACATAGTGAAATTGAAGTTATTGGAACCAACTTAGCTATCATAAATCAGCTAAATCAATCCCCTATGGAGATCCCATCACCATAGGAAAAGGGGTGTTTCATCCAACTTCTGGATGTCCAAATTTCGGATCGCCTGAAGCGTCTGTAGTCCAGCAAAGGCGAAGGACAGCCAGAAGAGTGGCCTCAGGATCGGATCACGTGGCCGGCAAAATACGGAGATTTCATACATTGAAAGCCCATAAGCCAGTTATAAAATGGTTAGAAATAGGGCGATCTGAGATGGATATAAATAGTTATGGTTATAATAAGCCAGTGAATGGTTATAAATGGATCATGAACCATAAATGGGGTGACATCTGAGATCCATAACTATCAAAACTGGTATAGCGAGTCGGGGCCGTTTGGGGTGAACCATGGTGAACCACTGGGTACAGGAGGGTGAACTGACCACCAAATCATGCCAGTTATGGCCTTATGGCCATAGCCATTGACCAGTTGTTTTTTAGACAGCAAAAATCACCCCGTTGGAATGATCATCCCACGTTTAAAACCACAATGTGGTGCCCCATAGTTGGCTAAGTTGGTTTATAACTCCAATAACTATGGTTCATGGTAGATATATCGAACTAGTTAAAGGGGGTTATAAACCAACTTATAACTTCGGGGGCATAACCTTGCATATATGGTATGACCGATTTTTAGGGCACTGCTCTGAACTTGGCACAAAAAGGGGCCCCGACGGGAGCGGCTTGGCATTGTGGCAAAGCTGTACAAAGGCCTGCACGGCTGTCGGTGGCTTTGGTTTGTGATAAGCCGAAGAAACTCTGATCAAAAACGGAATCCAAATAGCAAACCAAGATTGGTTGGATCGTCCGAATTTAAGAGCGGCAGGATGGTTTACTCGGAGGACGTTGCCTGAAGTTGGGATTGGTCATTGATAAAATTGACAGGACTCAGAACCTCTTGTGACTTGTGAATTTAAGGACTTGCAGCCCACTCTCTAATCATCAAAATGCATAATCTCCAGGATCGTATAAGCAGGCACGACTCACTGAAGCCAGCACAACAACCCCATGTCTGAAATCCCATTGCAAGCTGATGTTACACATCTGTTCTTTCTTGTTTTTTCGTTGGTAATGTGGCAAACCCAACAAGGAAACCCAAAATCAGTTCAGCTTCAATGTCCCAAGTGGCGCCATAGCCTCCGTGCTGAAAAAGCTGCGGGATTCCTTCACAGTTATGTTTGTTGGTTTATAACACATATTATCATTCAAGACCACAGGGTTACCATTCAACAGGGCTACTATTCAATGAGGTTACCTTAGCATCCTGACATTCTTAAAAAGTAGGAAACTTCCAAAACACCCCAACACATTCAAACAACTTCCAACACAGTCAAAAGCTTCGAAAAACATTTCAAACCATATTCACAAAACGTCCGAAACATTCCAGAAAAAATCAAAGAAACATTAGCCCAAAAGTACCAAATCATTCCAAACAAATCCAACAAAAACAATTCATTCATTAAAACACAACAAAAAACATTTCAAAAAAATGAAAAAAACAAGTCATTCCAACAACCAACAACATACCAAACTCATATCAGAATTAATATGAATATGAAGTGTTTGGAATGTGTTTGAATGATAGTCTGACATCAGAACATGATTTAATAGTACCCTGTTGAATGGTGACCCTGTCCTCATTAAAGACATTAACTGTAGTATAAGTATCAGTATATCCATAGTTAATTTTTGGACTTAAAAACCAACCAACCCACTGTAGCGATTTCCTGGAAGAATCACTGCTACCATCATCTGCAGTCATGGTCACGTTCACTTTCGGCACCTTAGCGTTGGCACAATGTCGATGGTGTAACTGTTCTCAATGCCGTAGCCGAAAAGGCGCTTTTGCTTTGCATCACTTGAGTGTCAGAAATAAATCAGGCATCCACCCGAAGTGAAATTCGCAAGGTCTTGAACACGGAACTGCTTGACAGTCTTGCCAATGAATGTCTCGATTGGGTGGGTATTGCCACTGGGAAAGCGAAGGTTGATGTTCGCTGCTGACTTCAACGTCCGTGAGCTCTTTGAGGATCTTGAGGAGGTTGCCCTGAATGGCAGTGAAATGCTGAGCATTTTCTGCCTCAATGCGCAAAACAGTGCAAAATATCTCCGCCTTTTCAATCTGTTCAGCCTTCAGAGCCCTGCAGTTGAAGATTTCACGGAATATTACTGTAAGGTATATGATAAATCTAATGTCAACCCCGGATTAAAAAACCATTGCTTATTATATAATTAAGGGGGTACTCTTCCAATAGACACTATCTGATACTTAAATGGTACCCTCCTCCCAATTAAACAGCCTAGGGAATTATTAATCCAGGGTTGACATTATATATTTAAAATTCAATATCTATATATATATATATATATTGATATATATATAATCATATTTAATATATCTATATTTATATAATATAGCTATATACTAATCTATCTATATCTAAATCTATACCTATCTATAAATATATCTATATCTATGTATTATAGCTATAAATTAAATATATCTATATCTATACACTACAGCTATATACTAAATATATCTATATCTAAATATTATAGCTATATACTAAATATATCTATATCTATATATTATATTTAGATACTAAATATATATATATATATCTATATTATTCATATATCAAATATAGCTTCTCACCAGCTGCCAGTTGCACAGTGGCCCCTTCACTGCCAACGGACTGGGCCCGAAGGCCCAACGACGGACCGGGCCTCCACCAGGCGTCCCTGCGTCACGGACGGCGGCACGTCCTGCCGGGTTCCGAAAAAATGGCCCAACGAGGGATGGGGGTATGTAGTATTTTAGGAACCCTCACTGGATGTTGAAAACCTGTTTCCATAGGAAAAAACATAAACAAAATCTACCAATGGTGGGTTTCCACATCTAAACCTTTTTGGTGAAATGTGATGGGAGATATTTTTGAATGGACTGGTTTTGTTGGCAAAATTGGAACCCACTAAAAAAACAATCCATTGAAACCCCTTCCGGTGGTCATCTAAAATATGTTGAGCAACGAAAAGTCTCCAGTTTCAATAGGAAATTGACTTATAAATGATCCATCAATTGGTTCTTGTCATCATTTTCGCAGACTGAATTACCAATTTGGGTGATTGTCAAACCGGAACACATTTAGGAACATCATCTAAAACTTGAAGGGGTGAACATTTCAGGATTTCCAAAGGCGATTCTTTGTGAAAGTCGCTGGGGAATGTGTCCATTGAAAACGCGCCAAGCTGCAATTATTACAAAGAGAAATGAAGATTTACTGACAAAAAAGGCGGGTTACTACAAACTTATGCCCCATGTGGATCCATGTGGTATTTTTACTAAGGTTTACACCAAGCAAGATCTTGTTTGCAGAACATAGACAATGCATCAGTTGCAGGAGGTAACTATTGTGAGCAAATTATGGCAATCGATCATGGTAAAAACTATAATATAGCTGGGTTTTGATCAAAATTCCTTTATCCGGGAACGGCCATTCTTCGCGAACAAAAATGTTACTTTCGCGAAACTTTCGCGAACTCCATGTTTATCTTTCGCGGGGCCCATGTTGGCCAACAACACCTCTTATGAAGATTCGTTCACCATCTGCCAAATTACGCCAGAGAATCACGGATCAATTCTTGATAGCCTTTTAAACATGCAGCTAGCATCACGGAATCCCTTCTAAGGGCAGATTGTTGCTGACTAGTTTTTTTTGGCAAGGTTTACTGGCCCACCCCCTTCAACATGCACTTCGACTTTTGCCCTCTCTTTCGCATAACTTTCGCGAAAATATCCCTATTCACAGACCCCGGCCATCAGCAGGGGGTGCATTGAAGGAAAAGCGAACACCAGGGGCCTTGGTGTTTGGCTCTCGCAAAGCCTCACTTT
>Ga0126342_10007628_pt1 | contig 19365 bp, 18 predicted proteins | sample Cyp1metagenome_FD_92528 | JGI IMG/M metagenome (GOLD analysis project Ga0126342, IMG submission 92528) | Coral microbial communities from Lord Howe Island, Old Settlement Bay, Australia - Cyphastrea 1 metagenome | ecosystem: Host-associated > Invertebrates > Cnidaria > Coral ... | reverse complement strand
GGAAAAACACAGTGAATCGCGACTTTCCTATCTTTTCGCGCATCTACCTCTTCTTTCTTCTGATCTTGTCTTTTCTGACTCTTCTCACCTCTGCTTTTCAACTGTCCATATTGTCGGAAGTTTAGCTTCTAAACTTCCTTCGATAAGTTTGAAAGCCGAGGATATACAAGTACAAATTGGATCAAAATATCAGCAGCATTATCATTGGCGCCATATGTCCATGATTCAAAGTCTTTTGAAAGGTGAACAAGCTCGGCTTGAGAGATAGAAAGCTGCCGCCTGCACGTCGTGGTTCTGTTGAAAGTCCTTCACGTACCTTCCATCAACTACTCACTTGGGCGAGTCAAGTGCTGCTTGTAGGGTCATATTGACATCGACACAGCCATAAATTGCTGGGAATGTGGCCTAGTTTGAACTGAAATTACAAGTTGTATACAACAATCGCAAGTCCTGTAAAATGAATCATAGCCGTATTTACAGCATGCATAGTCGTAACTAATCATTTGATTGTGTACATACCAGTATATATCAATCACACCTACCCATCCTTTGGTAATCAAATTACAGTCTAATTGAAAACCCTATAATTTAAATAGTGTTTTGATATATATATATATATACATATTTCAACGGGAAAACCATCTAACCATATCTAAACATACCGGTAATGTATTTTGATCTCTCGGCGGCACTGGCTGCGCTGCTCCATGGCAGTGCTGCCATCGATGCGGATGTAGCGCACCGAGTCGCGCTGCAAGGTACCTGGCTGGATAGCCAATGGAAACTGAACACCCCCTGGCGGAGTATGTCAGCCTAAGGTAAAATGCATAGCAAATGCTGGTTTCCCGTAGAAGAATCAACAAATAGGGAGGATGAAGACCTACACTCATATCAATTCAGCAGTGGGCCCGTCCTACCCCAGTTGCCTGACATCATGGAGTCCGTCCCTGGTGTCGTGCCTTCCAACTCATCCAGCATGGCCAGGTGATGCGTGAAGACCAAGAAACGAACCTCACTTGAGGAACCCCAAATCCCTGGGACTTATGGATTTTCATCCACCGCAAGTCTGTGCGTTTCCGTCCATCCCAAAAATGGAAGTCATGCTAAACATCCCAAGTATGGTTGAACACAATACTTAAATAGCTGAAGCCCCAACCAGCCATTGCATTCTGCATCTATCATTCTGTACACAAAAACCATTGCTCTACACAAGCACTTTCCAATAACAACATGAAATGTGGAACAAAACACGTGTGAAAGCTGCCTGTCTTCCGAGCTAAAACTGACCAAGGTCTGTAGCTTGAGCTCCTGTGAGCAATCTGGGACCCAAACATCAGCAGAGATCAAGCAGTTCATATACTCGGCAACGGCCATCGATTTACTTTTGGATAGCCTGCCCGTTGCAAGATTCAATGGACAATTGTGGTTGATTGTTGTGAAACCTACAGATTGGGTGCTGCAAGGTTTCCTTTCAACAAATTCTGGGGAATGTAACATCCTTTCTTGGTCATTCGGCACATGTCCGCGTCCAAAAAACATGGAGCCCTAAAAGGGTACCACCGGTACCATCGCTCGGAAACACAGACCACCAAATCCCCAAAAAGTGACATAGAAACCCGTAGCCATATGATCTTCCAAAGGCTATGGTTGGGCTGAATGGTAAGTTCATTGGATGCCACTAGGTTATATAATACAATCAGTTTCATAAGATCTCCAAGTTTGGAAAGTCATGGCAGGTGCCTGTTTTGTGACTTCATGACACAGCAATCCGCGCTGCCAGGAAAATTGCAGTGTGTCACTGGACAACTTCAAGGGAAAACTTGCAAGGTGGTGACCCCCAGTTAAAAAGTTGGATCAACATAATTCCCATGAACTAGTGCGTTATATCATGTTATATCATGTTATATCATGTTATATCATATATCTCCCTAATCAACCCAAGCCAGTAGAGTTATAAACCAACAACTGCCTGGCACACTCTTCCTCCAAATCCTGGCAGCGGCTGAAGTCGTCTTCGGGCCCAATTGGGAAGTGGTCTACAACTGGGCGGCTATATCCTGTAGATATATGTAGATATATATATATATATATATGTGTGTGTAGATATATGTAGATATATGTAGATATATGATTAGTATTGATTAGTTGGGTTATGCTTTATGGATCTTTATGGCTATGGCATGGCTATGACTCACTTGCTAGTTGGGATGTAAATCGAATTGCTGTAGGCAAACGAACATGGCGACGAAATTCTAGCGAGTTCAAACATCATGTTTTGACAAAAGTATATAAATCCAATGTTGTTTCAAGGGTTCATCGATGTAAAAGAAATACCCTCCGGTAATTTAACAGTTTGCTATTGAATATGGCTATAGAAATAGTGAGTTTTCCCATGAAAAATTGCGATTTTTGTTATTTAAACGTTTACCAGAGGGTAAATTGAGGGGATGTACGATTGCCATGCTTTCGGCACTCCCTTCGATCCACTGAACTTCATCAGGGTTTCACTGGGGCCCCACATTTCACTGACCCTCCTGGTGATTCTAAGCAAATATAGGAGAATGATATAGGAGAATGTAGGCACCACCAAGTCAATTTTGCAGTAACAGACCACTCTCCTTTTGGGCTTAGACCTGACATTTCCCAGATTTTGTCATGACATTTCTCATCTTGGATGCCCTGCACAGGCGTTTTGTTTTCCTCCGGTTTCGCCACTGATCTGGATGATTTCAATCATTCAAAGATTTGAAAAGTTTGATCGCAGCTTTCCCTCGTTATATCCGGATGACCCGGATACCACCATTGTTGTTGATGAACTCACTTTGATTGTTAAGTGCTAGACAAGTCTTCATTTTAGTGTTACTATATATCCCATTGAATCCTTTTTGATGGATGAATCCCAATTTTGTTGGTTAAATCCGTATTTTTGATGGTGAAATTGTCATGTTTGTTGTTTAAACCATTGTTTTTGCTGATTAATTACTTCCCAATCTTTGCTGGTTCAAGTCTAATTATGTGAAAATCCCGTTTTGGATGCTTAAATTCTCATTCCTTGGTGAAATCAAAATGAATATTTTTGACAGCTAAATCCCTATTTTGGATGGTTGCAGTAAGTAACCATCGGGATATATAAATCACCCCGGCCATCAACATATCACCAGCCTCTTTCGGATCTCCCAACGCATCCAATGCCATGTCCAGGCGCACGCGCTGCCGTCGCTTCGCCGGAAGCTGCTTCAGAGTGCTCTCCTGCACACGCCGTGGGGCACCAACGGTACGCCTGGAAGTTGAACCAACAAATGGAGGCTTTCTAAATGATAAGCAGTGAGATCATTGATGGCAATTCTAAATCAATAACTTGATGAATCATAAAACAGATATTCCCCATCAATGGGGGAATTCTAAATGCACAAGGCAGTAAGATTTTAATGATTCTAAATAAATACTGACATGAAAGATTCACGAAAGCAGCACAGAGAAAGCCAAAGAAACAAAGAACATGATTCTATGTGAGTCTAAATGAAATAAGCAGAATAGAGCGATAAGTGGTGGAACAATGCACTAATCTGGCTGAACTATAGTATAATATAACAAGTCACAAACCTGAAAATAACAAAGTTATATTTGTTTGGCCATTTGGGGATGATTCCCCGAATCCTAGTCATCATGCCAGTGACGTCACGACGTGAGGTCATTATTCATTATAATTCACCTAGAAGAATGGAAATTGAAGCATGATTTATCGTGATTTATCTATGACAAAATCGAATGACAAACAGTGGAGCGGTTGAAACATCCAAGTCCAAGCCATTGAATCCATTGACCAGTCCAAAAGTGACCGCAGAAACCATACAGTAAGGTCGTATCAATAGGGTTGTTGACCACAAATCTGATTGATCTGGGCAAATTGCGTTCCCAAATCAGAGTCATGAGCCAATTCTGGGATGATCCCCCGGAAGAACGACCCTGGATTCTCAAGGCCTCAATTTGTTGGTTTTCCACCGGTAACCAAACATGGTTTGCTGGAAAACCACCCCAATTAGTTCAACGATTCTCCCACTTTAATAGCATCTAGTTCGGGGATTTCATAGCCACGAAGCTGATGACACCGGAGGCTTCCTTGGTTCTGCGCAGCATCACCGCGCCCAACAGCAAATGCAGTTCATTGAGGCGTTGGTTGCGACATGAGCTGGCAGAGCTCGGAGCATAGCGCTGAGCAAACCTGAGATATTCCATGCCAGAGATGTCGGGGACGTCGTCGCAAAACCAAGGTGGGATCATAGAACAATAAAGTGCATAAAATCCTACACACACACATATACTGTATATATATATATACGAATAGTTGGATAGATATAAATATATCATGAAATAAAAGCAAAATCAATTATCAATTATGGCATAGCTATGAATATCACAACATGAAGTTTCATGTGTTTTTCAATTTTCAATATCAGAACCAAACTTTCACACTCCCTTTCCTTGAGCAAGGCAATCTGGGGGCTACCCCTTGAAGGAAACAAACAAGAAACTCTGCAGGACTGCAGATGTCCAACAAGGCCTCCAGCAGAGGATAAGCATCCTGAGACAAGGCCAGGGGCACATCGTTCCAGGAAAACAAAAACAATATATAATTACAGTAGAATGCAATAGATTATTGTCCTATCTTCTTGCCACAAACAATGAACATTTTAGAAAAACATCATACAGTTTCCATTTACATCAATTTCCATTGCCAGGTTTTGTTACCAGATTGTGCAGACAGGGGAGTGACGATCCGACATCCTTTGGTCGGAATATCTGCTTCGCAGTCTTTTCCAGCCATCTTCAAAATTTCAATCATAATCATGTGGCTTTGTTCAAAAATTAGAGGGCCGCCCACATTGCCATTGCAATTACAGTATTTCAATGGTTCCCTGAATTTTCAGACAACCCCCTGAAACCTGTCCAAGCAGTCTTCCTGGGTGCCACCCAGGTTACATCCATTTCATTCTTAACGCTGCGCGCCTGAGTTCTGGCCACCAGGGGGGTGCCAGTGAGCAGCATTACCTTGGATGACTTCTTGGCCAAGGGCACGCAGGCTTTGGAGCGTTGCGAGTTGCCACGCAGCTGGTGGCATTCCTGGGACATTGGACCTGGTGGTGGGGGTCAGATCCTCTCCCGCCGTCCCATGCGGTAAATCAGAACTCACACCCATTCACCACAATTCTGCCACTTGGGGGCACGAACAAGTTAGATTTAAAAACTAAAGAAAAGTAAAAGTGCTTCCAGGATGGTGTGGATGATTTTTCCAACCATACTCCCAGGTTTGATACTTTTCTAAGGTGTAGCAAACGGTTCTCCACACTTGTAAATGTACTAGGCCTAAATGCCAAAAATGAAGCAACCAAAGACATCTCCCAATGTATCAGCAACACACGTTCCATGGAAATGCCTTTCTTGGTTCCGGCCCGCCACCAAGTTTCATCAAAAATCACCAAATCAAAGTCCTCCTCGGCGCGTTGAAACTTGGCATCCTGAGACGCTCCGAATGGTGAGCCGCTGGGAACATCCTCGTGGCTATGGGGATATCTGTTTTGAAACATGAAACCAACATCGATATCATAGATTCATGGAAATTAGTATAATTAAATATAATTAATGGAAATGAAAAATCAACAAACCAAATCTCCCTGGACTTCAGCGAAGCTCGGTGATGAGATTGTAGGAGACCACCACCATGCGCGCAGCGGGAGGAATGGAGTCCTCAACGGGGGATGCTTCCTCAATGGGGGATGCTTTGGTTATCATTGGATTTGATAAAAGAGACAATCTAGGAGAAAACCATGGATTTTGGACTAATTTGTTTTTTAATGTTGTATCCTGATTAGTGGCTAGGTTCGCTCTTGTGGCAAGAATTTTCCAAATTATTCTGAACCCATGTATTGTTTGGAAGGTTCACTATTGTGGCAAGAAATCTTGGGAGACGGTTTTTTGGGGAAAAAACAGCAGCATGTAATTACTGAGGCAGACTCTTTTTTTAAAAACGAAAAAGTTTTAATTGATTTCAAGTGTAGCCAATTGAAATCCTTACTTAAGTGCGGATATTTTTTCTGGGACACAACTTTTTGGCACCCAACTTTAAAGAGGGTATATGGTAAGGACTTGGTAGGGGTGTTCCAAGAATAAGGTATGGATTATGGGCTGTTCATGGGGATGTGAGGCGGATATGAATCTTCGCAAATAAGACCATTCGACAATACGTTAGCGTCATTGAAATGTTCCAATCATGGGCCCAGCAACATGCTACCAACAACATGAAAGGATTTGAAGTCATATCTCTATATATATAATATGTGATATAGATATACGTGTGTGTGTGTATATACATATATATATATATGTGAACCCACCAGTCAAACAACTACCCACGTGCCTGGATTGGGTTTGTAGGGTTCGCCCCGTTCGTAAATATTAGGATAATTATGGATAATTAGGGACCAAGCTTGTTTCAGGGTCCTCTAGTCTTTCTTATTTGAACCGTGGTTTCTGCTCCAAATCTTTCTCGAGATGTTTGAGGGGACCGAACCTTTTCAGATGCTATTTGTCGGATGATGTGCATGGTATAAGTTTCATTCCTCCAAGGTGGCGTAAACATGCTTCAAACTACCAATAACAGTACCCGCCAGAAATCTTGGGAGGATTCTGCTTGAAAGCCTGAAACTCATCCTCCCAACACCTAACTCCCATCAATGGGAGAGGTTCTGGTGGGATTTCGAGTTTGCTTAGGCCATATTCAGCCTCGAAACTGGGATATACACAAAATACGATTTAAACAAACAAATCCCTGAAAATGCAAATTCCAGCATCTGTTTCTTACATATTAAACACTAAATTGAATCCTACATCACCCCTTTCAAATCAGATTGACAAAAATCAGTTCCACTTTGGTGGCCTTGGGGTCACCAAAACTTTTTTCACATGGCGTTTCGGACCTTACCAGAGCGGATGACCACGATCTCAGAGGCTGACAAGTCGTTGGGAAGCCAAAGCAGGGCATGTTCCTAGCCATGGTCGCCGTGGATATCCATCGTCCCCCGTGGACCTTGCTTTTCACACCAATGTAAATTGCATATAAATGACTTTATACATGATAAATGATCATGGAAGGACATAAAAACAATACATATGTATATATATATTATAAATTATTAATAGTATAAATTATTAAATGACTATAAAATATGGGTTCATCCCACCCAAACATGAGTGGAAAACTCACAGGTATTGAGCCATAACTTAACAGTATGATTTGCCAGCCTTTTTGTGCTATTGGTCATTGGTCTTAAACTCAGAACGGCTGATGTCACTCCACCTTTGGCATCCCACTTCTTGGACCAGAAAAAGTCGACCTTGAATTTACGGCCAAAAAGAAGGGGCAATATAGGTTTCATAGAATGGAGCTGGCGCAAAACCACTAGTTTCCCATCAGAAAAACAACCCCCCCATATAGAGCCCCTCGGATCATTTCTTGGCCCGCTGAGGGGCCTGCCAAAGCTTGCACAAAGGGGCCGGCGCGACCACCAGAAAGGGCCAGGAACTTTTGAAATGCCTGGCCAACCTTGGACTCCACTGGACGTGCGTCGCATGGGTCGCCACTAGCCACTAGCCAGGCCCTTTCCAAGTAACAACCCCATTGACACAGCATGGTATTCGTTGCTGGGATCATGAGAGATTAGTTTCTATTTGAACTATCTTGAACTCATGAATGATAATGGTTTTATATATGCCATTGACCCAGCCCCAATGGTCCGAATCAATTGGTGGAACCTGAAAAGGTTCCATACAGCGCGAGTTTTCTGAAAACACTGAATTATCATACGCCCAGTGGGCTTAGTAGTCTACCTTAAACGGTTTTATAAAGATTTTCCTACCAAGGCTATAAACTTAGGTAAATCCAACATCTTTAAACTACAAATCATGTGAGTAACAGCATGAATAAGGAGAAATAGTGTGGCAAATAAGTGGCAATCCTACTAGTAAACCATGCGCAGTTTACATCATTTTACCATGTGGGACTGTACTCAAAGCCATACCCCACCGGGGGCATATACATACATATTTGTGGGAACATCGTCAACAAGACAATGTGACTTACCCTCTGGTAATCCAACGTGGCATATGGCAAATCCTCTGCAAATGAAATTTTATATTGTTTCCGTGGGAAAGTCATCTAATTATAAAATATTATAAATGGTGGATTTCCCATTGCTATGCTTGACTGCCAGAGGGTACTTCAAGTGTTTGATACTTTGATAATTTTTGAAATGTCTCGAAAACTTACGGTTAAACAAAAACTAACCAGTTAGGAGTTGATTGCTGATGTTTTCCCCCGTTTTTCTGGAGGCTTATCATGTTCCAGGATCCCCCAAAGCTCAAGTGACACCAGTGTGGTGACGGTCTTCCCCAGGCCCATTTCGTCACACAAGAGCAGCCTGCGAAGCGCCAAGGCGCCATCCCACAGTTACCATTAACACCCATTAACAAGATGCAGCCCACGAACCCGAATGCAGTCACGTAGAACACTTTTGCCAAACTTGAATAGCCTTGTACATGTTTCCCTTGTTACCGTACCAGCGCGCTGTGGACTGTGGAATGTGGTGGAGTGCAAAGTGCTGAGCGTGAAGAAAGTGGAGTGCTGAGTGGGGAAGGTAGTGTGTAGAGTGTGAAGTGGGCATTGTGGAGTGTAAAGTGTAAAGTGTGAAGTGAAAAGTGAGAAGTGTAGAGTGCGGAGCGTAAAGTGTGGAGTGTGGAGTGTAAAGTGTGGAGTGTAGAGTGCGGGGTGTAAAGTGTGGAGTGTAAAGCGTAAAGTCTGTGTAAAGTGTGGAGTGTAGAGTGTAAAGTGTAAAGTGTAGAGTGCAAAGTGCAGAGTGTAAAGTGTAGGCTTTGGAGATCTTTGGAGTGTGAAGTGTAGTGCGGAGTGTGTAGTGTCGAGTGTGGAGTGTAGAGTTTGGAGTGTAAAGTGTAAAGTGTAAAGTGTAAAGAGTGGAGTGCGAGTGAAAAGTGTAAAGTGTAAAGTGTAGAGTCTAGAGTGAGGAGTGTCAAGTGTCAAGTGTCAAGTGTAGAGTTTTGAGTGTGAAGTGTGGGGTGTAAAGTGTGGAGTGTAAAGTGTAGAGAGTAGAGTGGGGAGTGTAAAGCGTAGGGTGCAAAGTCTAGAGTGTGAAGTGTGGAGTGTAAAGTGTAGAGTGTGGAGTGTAGAATGTGGAGTGTAAAGTGTAGAGTGTGGAGAATGGAGTGTAAATTGTAAAGTGCAGACTGTCCGAAACAATGCGCCTAGATATGCACCAAACATTTCCAATGCCACGCAAAATGACATTCTCACGATGTCTTATACGCCTGCCATGCAGTTTGCATGTTGTCACCACTTGACGCTGACAATGCAGTTCGCAAAAAACACGCGACACGACACGTCTGAAGTGCTGCGCCTGCCACGCAAAATGAAGATGGACACGTTCAAAGTGCTGCGCTGGCCAGGAAAAATGCAGGCCATCTTCTGATAACCTTGCAAAAGTATTGCGCCTGCCACACAAAACGGCTTTCGACACGTCATGAATAAACATGTTGGAATGTCACAAAATGCTACGCCTGCGCCTGCTACGCGAAACGAGGCTACGCGACGTTTTCCTCCAAAAGTGACCATAGGCACGGTCATATGGTCCTCACACGGACGGTTGCGAAGGTGCGGACGGTTGTGGAGGCAAAGGCAACGTCGAGCGAACACACCGCCAACGCCCAGACCCCCAGAGTGAAACCGGAACCTGAGGAAAACAAACATGACTACCATTACCATCAAAGTCCCATGATTATCCACATTTTCAAAAGAACATCACGGTGGATTTTATCAAGTTTGATCCAGGTTGCCATTGCAATTTTGGGGTTATTTCGCCCATTTGGGAGAAGCTCATGAAAAAATGACATTATGTTTGGGATGTTCACCCTTCTTCTCTCACAATCATTCAGGCACATCCAACTGACCCTTGGGTTTTCTGCCGGCTCGAACAGGTGGAGGACCATCCAGTCAAGGCTGCCCCGAACCCCGCTGTGATGGCCCCCTACCAGATGTACACAGTGTCCTGACGCCATCCACCCAGAGTTTGGACACCATCTACCATCTACCAGCTAAATGAAATTCTGTAAATCAAACCAACATAAACAAACTACAGTCAGCATGGATATTGAAAATCTTTGTGATTGAAGGCTTCCGATTCGCATCTTTGGAGGCAGTCAACCGATTTTGATCGATCTGCCCCAGCAAATACGGATGCCTGGGTCGATGTGAAAATTCCAGCAACTGGGGACCCTAAACTTCAGGAACTCTCATTGTGTCGTCGCGAGTTCAAAAAGTGAAACAAAAAGTCAGCTCATTATCCTATCTCATCTTAACTTAGAATTTATATACTTTCCCAAGGTGCAGGTTACATGCTTTCAATCGTTCTGCTTGTTGATCCCATTTAATGTGTGGACCCTGATGAAAACCTTAATTATGTAAAACCGCACATAAAAAACCTCTTGCTAAAACTCTGATACCTAATTACAGTAAATTACAGTAGTCAATCTGGGTTGGTATGCCTTTGGCTGGAAAACAACACAATCACCAAGCAGTTTTGGATGCCCCAAAAAGCTCAGGCTACTCATTGATCCAGCCGCCCAGGAGCCACAAACGATACGAACCAATGGTGCCTGCGAGCTCCAGAAAACATGGGATATGTATATATATACCCATCTCTGGCTTTGTCGAAAAATGTCATAAAGAAAATGATTCATCAACCATGGGATCTTCTGAGGTTTTGCATTTTTAGATCCACTCCTTTGGCAATCAACCATGGCAATGGAAAATCACCATTTATTCATGGGGAAGCAATGCGAATCATCTATGGTCAGATTACCTGTGGGTGCGCGAGACCCCCCGAAAAACTTGGAACTGGTCAGGGTGCTGATGGAAAGACCCCCCAATTTCCCAGGAGGTACTGTATTCTTCTATTCGAACGCTGGTGGTTGGGCTTAGTCTGCGATAGCTGGATGATACCAGACAGCTGATCTGGATGTTGCTGAAAACCATCATCTTGGCTTGGCTAAATCGCCATCTTTGCAAGTTAATTCCACGTGTGAACCAACATTCAGGTCACATGATGTGAAGCCAATCCCGGGACACTTGACCAGTTGCATCCGGCTTCCTCCAGCTTCTTCTGTACCGCTGCCTCGCGTGACGACAGATCCCTCAAAAAAAATCGAAATCGTAATGGAACCACTTGTGAAAATATTGAATATGCAGAACGCTAACAAATTATTGGAATGCACTAATGGCGCACAGGTTTAAGTATATAGTTTGTGTTTGTATGCATGTCGTAAAATGCACACTGGACATTCCATACAACAATCAAACAGTCCGAAATATGGATGTGTGATGCGTCTGCGGTCTTGTCACGCCCAGGAGCCACCATGAACCACCTAAATACCAGTATCTTATCCCATGTTGCTCCACGACTCATGCAAAAGCAAAGTTGGGCCGTGCTGCGTTGAGAATCAGCATCCTGTATCATAGAAGCCTCTCATGTGTGGTTTAAACATGTACATATCACATCTACAGTACATAACGAGAAATGCGTGTGTGTATGTACGGGTGTATGTATGGGTGTATGTATGTGTATGTTATGTTATGTTATGTTATGTTTGTATGTATGTATGTGTGTGAGTGTGTATCTTACATGTGACATTGAAATACACACACACATGTAAAGATATAAAACACACACAAATGTACATATCAATATCATTCAATAAAGGAAATAGTTCATTCATACCAAAAGGTTTTTGCATCATAGAAGCCCCTTATTTGTGGGTTAAACATGCACATATCACATCTACAGAACATTATAAATATGTATGTTTGTATGCATGCATGTAGTAGTGTATGTTTTTATGTATGTATGTATGCATGTATGGGTGGATGAATGGATGTAATGTATGTAATGTATGTAATGTATGTAGTGTATGTAATGTATGTAATGTATGTAATGTATGTGATGTATGTAATGTATGTAATGTATGTAATGTATGTTATGTTATGTTAAGTTCTGTATGTATGCATGCATGCATGCATGCATGTGTGTGTATGTGTATGTGTATGTGTATGTGTATGTGTGTATGTATGTATGTAAGTATGTAAGTATGTAAGTAAGTAAGCATGTATGTATGTATGTATGTAAATGTAAAAGTATATGTACATGTACATGTATGTGTATGTGTATGTGTATCTGTATGTGTATGTATATGTATGCATGCACGCATGCATGCATGTGCGTATGTATGTATGTATGTATGCATGTATGCATGTATTAATGTCATGTAATGTAATGTAATGTAATGTAATGTAAATGTAAATGTAAATGTAAATGTAAATGTAATGTAATGTATGTATGCATGTATGCATGTATGCATGCATGCATGCATGTATGTGTTTGTATGTATGTATGCATGCATGCATGTATGTGTGTATGTGTGTATGTGAGTATGTAACAATGTATACTGCATGTGAAACTGAAATACACACACATGTAAAGATATATAACACACGCAAATATACATATCAATGTCATTCAATATAGCAAAATGATTCATTCATATCCAGTCTATATCAGGGCTTTTTGCGGCTAAGAACAAGGCATTGTTTGAAAGCTGCCTCCACAAGCCTGACCTCATCCCTGCCTCCAGGCTTGAGTTGGGCATCTGCCAGTCCACAGGCAGGGTCTGGCGCGGCTTCAACATCCAACCAGCCACTTGGGTACTGTATATCTGGTGATCTAACAGGGGTATGATGGAGGTAATATGTTGGGATATTCACTGGGACATGCAGTGATTTCTTAAAATGGCGGCTGGTGAAATGGGGCACCCCGATTTTCAGAAACACCCATGTCAATGGAGTGGATGATGGGAAAATTATGGAAAATCTACCGGAAGGGCTTCCTGTTGTTATTCCACCAAAACAGTAAGAAATATAGAAGTATATCTAACACATTGAATCATTGGGGGTTCGACCAAGAATCATGATGCGGATTCCAGTCAATGTCAACCAACAGTCGTGGCTCATCTTAGATGCCTGCTTAATGTCCTTTCATATCCTTTAGACAGTCAGTTGTTCCTGGCATATGCTCTTTGTTCTCCATGCGCGGCTAAGGGTAAATCCATGAGTCAACCAAACGAAGGACTCGCTCACCCTAGGATTTCAAGGCACCAACACAGGGGTCTGTGACAAAGCCATAAAAAGGTAGCCAAACGATATCATCAAGACCTGGACTTTTATTGACCTGCTCAAAGTCTGTCAACAACTGTTGGTGTTTAAAGTGAGATATGTGGTGCATCTGATTTTGCCGAAATAGAAGTGGCTTTCCTAATTAATTACAACACATTCGGTATAGGAAAATCCATCATCTATAGAAAATCATTTCGATAAACTCGTGCGGAAACCATGGAAACCGTCTATAAATTTATGGGCACTTGTCATCCATCTTTCATAGCTATGTTCAATCACCAGAGGATACATTGGACATCATTTTCCAACCCTATGATGCTGTGGATGCTTGCGAAATCCTGCACCAGTTGGTAGCTGGTTTATCCCGTTGTACTCCCGTTATTTACAGTGTTTCAGTGTCACCAATACTTACCCTCTTCTAAGCTAACATAGATGTGGAAAATACCAACCGTTTGTATCCATGTGTAAATGCTTTTCCCAAGAAGTTTCCCGTCTTTTTCCACATCCCTGTAGAAGCTTACCCCAGGGCACCAACTGCTGCAGGATTTCGCAACCATCCCTATGACATGGCTCCTGCGGCCCGCGTCCTCGCCCTGCTGACGTCTCCACTGCTGCCATTGTCGCCGCCCCTCGGCGGCTGCTGAGAGGAAGCCCTGCTTCAGCGCCGCCACGCTGCCGTTGCGCAAAAGCTCCTGGCCACCATGACCCGGGAATACTTTAACCATCAAAAATTGAAGAAGCAATGGATGAAAATGGTAGTTGAACCATCAAAGCATGGGTTTCACCACTGAATATGGTGGTTTAATAGTGATGTGGGTTGTAATGGGATGTTACATTCCCCAACCAACAATTCGACCATGAGAATCAGAACTCTTTAGAGGAAAGTCGTCTTCCAATCCCCTATTTGATAAGGTCTAAGTTAGTTGGGGAGATGGTAGAAGATATCCTTTCCGACATTCAGAAAAGGGGCAATCGCCAGGGCCGAAGTGTTAGTTGGATGGTGACATGTGACTATTGTTTTTTGTTTATGTAAAAATATGGGGCTGTATAGGCGGTATATTGCAATTCTTGTGGAACAAATGTTGGGATATGTTGACATGATAAAGGGAATATAAAGGGAAAATAGGAACATGACAACTCTTTTAGGAACAACATGTAATGATCAACGGCAATGCCTTCGGATATTGCCGCATGTTGAACATGTCGCAAGTTTTAAGCCGCACATTTTAGTTCAAAAAATATCACTTCAAGATCGGCTGAAAACTTATCAAACGTATCCAAGCGCCAATTTGAGTCAATATCGTTTACCCTCTGGTAATCTAACACAACACGCACATGCCATGGAAAACAACCCTTTTACATGTGTGTATATGTAATTATATACACATACACTATTATACACTCTCCGGTAATCAAACGCGTCTTTCTGGAAAAACCCTCATTTCCATTAGATTTCCCAAACACCAACTTCCAAAAATATGGGATTTCCGCTGGAATACCCATTTTCCAATCGATTTCTCAATAAATCCTCCATAATGCCCAGAAATTCCCAGCCTGCGGCAGCGATGGAAAGCGATGCGCCAGGAAGTCGTGGATCAAGGCCTTGGCTCCAGCCGGAAAGTTTGAAGATACCGAAAGCACACCTGGCGATGATGGGGAGGTGATGAGGAAATGATGGGAAGACATCATCAAACTACCACCTACCAGCTCATGGTTGCATATGTTTCGGCCTTGTTTCAAGAAAACAAATTCTTGGGTGGCGCAAGTGACAATGGAAAATCTGGTGGGTATGGTTCAAAATGGACACTTGGATACTGTGCTTAGGTGGAACATGGCGGAATGATGGTGGATGGTATCCAATATTTGAACACCACAAAGTCATGAAGTTGACGCACTTGATATACATGCCTAGTTGGAGCACGACCCCGCCCATCACACTTGGATGTATGCTTTTACATGATCTTACATACTTACCTTTCCTGTAGCTACACGTGGGATATGTAAGCCCATGAGTGAGCAAACCATGATTCCCCTTTCATTATCTATCATCATCTATCATCCTTCTATCCTTCTATCCTTCTATCTGTCTGTCTGTCTGTCTGTCTGTCTGTCTGTCTATTTATCTATCTATATATCTCAAATTTTCCCAATGATTCCCAGACTCTGAGGCACATTCTAACCTCCCCACCCTCTCCACCCTTCCTATCCACCGCGCCGAAGCCACCCGGTGCCAAGTCACCGGGCGATACGGCAAGGACGCCCAGTGCAGCACCAAGGGCAAAAGCCCGCAGGCGCCGCCAAAGCCCGGCGCCGCCGGCATCCAGCGGTCCACAAAGCTGGGGGGATGCAGGGGGATGGGGAAATTTTGGCAGTTGAAATGGGCCGATTAAAAAAGGGTGAAGAATGATGAAAATCAAGGCAAATCATCTCTAAATGGATTCTAAATCGGGCTTGCAACAACAAAAAATTAGAAACCCAATGGCGGATTTAATGAGTTACCTTCGATCTACGGCCATGTGTGATGGGAAAACCATGTAGACATGGCATGTTACATGGGGAGCTAACCAACAAAGTTACATTTATAAGCGAGGGTTGGGGATGGGCTTGGAAAAAATTGTCCCTGAAAATGTGGAACAGGTGGGATATAACCAACCACATGGCAATTTTGCAAACCGTTGATATGCTGGGACTTGGTTGGAAGTGGGAAGGGATGGATTGCGGTGAAATCGACCGAATAATGGAGAATAGCATCTATACATGGCCATAGTCACATAGTGATCCATAATTGTGATTTTGCAAAGTTATGGGAGCACAAAAAGCCATGATTGACATATGGGAGTACACTGGGACCTCTCCCTTCTGATTCAGGCTGACTGATGAATGAACCTCTCGACTGAAATCACACATGGTGTTGTCCAGTGACGCTCATTGCTTTGCCTATGTATTACGTGTGGACATCAAACTTTAAGTAAGGGGCTTAGAACCAGGGCAACTAAACGCATAACAACTGTAAAACATGGCCAACTGCCATCCCACTGCATTAACCTTTGCACTTCTGATCCGATGTTGACCCGGTAACCCCCTACATAGATCATCCTGTTACATCCGCACAATGTGTGATGGTTAAATCCCCTTTAATGATGGTCAAACAAATCCCATATGTTTGAGACAATGGATTCATATCCACGATTTATTGGTTAAATCCGCCATGACTCTTGGTTTAAATCATCAATAAACCAGTTACCCGCTGGCTTTAAAGGAGTTTTTCATGTAAAATGGCCATTTGGCTCCACAATTTAGCTATTAAAAGCGGCGCCTTTCCTATGCCTTTAGCGAAATCAAGGTGTCCCAAGATGTCCCAAGGGCCGGCCTCAAATGCTCCTCCAAGGTCCATGTGCCCAGGGGCAGGAAGCCAGCACCACGGTAGCGGCCCTCCAGGGTGTGGCGGTACAGGAAGGTGCTGGCCTCAGGACATGGTGTCGCGGAGATGCGCCCTATTTTCAAAACCATATATACGCACATATGTTTTTATCCTGTGTATATGTACATGTTATATTGTTATTATTAGTTATATGCGTACAATACCCCTCCGATAACAAACTTTTGGCTTAGAATTCTGGTGCGTGTGTGTGTGTGTATGGGGACATATTTGTGTATATCTGTGTGTTGGAGTGTTTGTGTTTGTGTGTGAATGATGCACATATGCAGCATATTATAACATACGAGTCTGTTCGTCGACGGCCTCCACCCCTGAAATTTGAGTCACGCGCGGAAATATCAGAAAGCGGCCAAGGTGAATCATATAACATCTTTGGTATATGCGCAACCACCAGCCAGATAACTGCAACACACCAAAAAATCCAGAAACAACCACCACTTGTGGGTTTGAACATGTTTTGAGACCTCATGAGCCCTGGCAAACCCAACAATAAACCCCAACACTACCATTTTTATGGATACAATAAACAATTATCCCAAATGGTAGGCTCATTGGGTTTACAACATTTCTATCCTGCCAAAATCTGCCAAGCAACTAAGAGAAAACCCATCTCTGGCCCTTCCCTGGGCCTCAGAAACTGCACCCAGCGGCTTTGATCCCGTTGGAGCCCGACGAGGCGATCTAACTGGGCGCGCCAGCAGAGGCAGTAGTTGGCATAGCTCTGGTCACCCATGGCACGGCCCAGGGTGAGGTGGTGAAGACACCTCGCTCGGCGAGCTCGGCTGAGCTAATTATCCTACTATCCAAGGCCCAGAAACTGCTAAAAAAACCACGGGCTTCATGAAGGCTGAACATGGCTACTATGTTGAATGGTCATCCACACGTGATCCTTTTGAAGTTGGTAAAATACATGGTAAATGAATCTGGTGTACGTACCGTGTATTCTTGCAAGCGTGTTTCTTGTCCATGCCAAGTCAAACTTGCGTTTTAGATGCGCATGCGTGTTGGTAAAACTTTCCCTTTTGATTAGTTCATGATGGCTACCATGGTATGCCTGCGTCCTGGGTGCCCCCTCCAATGCCAAGAACAAGGGCTTATCGAGATCTTATCGTTGGAAAGCTTGCTGTACAAGTACCCGTCGGTCCGCCAGTCCTATGTTGTTGTCAACACATTTAGGCCTCAACATATGCGGGAACCTACCAACCATAGCTTTAGCCAACAATCACAGTGCACATCGCTACGGATACAATACAATGACCACATCCAGTTGCAAACAACAAGAAACGACAGAAGCCAAATACATCAACAACCAATCTTGTCAACCAGGATATTTGTTCAACCATGATTGGCCAATAATTATCCGGTGATTTGGGTCCAGGATCATCGGTAGTTGCTGGGGAAGTTTGCTCGTTTGCTATCTCGGCCTGTGGGTACAAAATCCCTCAAAGGCACGAAAGCCAACATGGAAAATAACCAGTGGTGAAAACACCAGGCATATTCATATGGTTGTATTGTCTTGTATCCTTGATTAGGGTTGGAAGAGGAAAAAGCGTTGTTGGGGCGTCACATGGCCAATCCAAATTACCCCGTCGAAAAATATGATTAAGTTTGTTTGATTTTCATCGTTAGTAAATGCCTATGCCCCACGTCTTGCAAAAGAGAACAGCAACTGCCACTGCATTCGGCTACCCAGTTCTCACCAGTTGGTTTCCCATACTGTGGATGGACAAGCCATCCTGCACATACTGTGGTACCTATTGGGATTCCTCTAAATCAAGAGATGTTTCATGGGATAACTAGACGACGGATGGCCCGAGAGCGTAGAGCACCATGGTCTTCTCTTGTTAGTATGGAGACACCATATTACAAACAATATATTAAAGATGTGTTATAGGCAGTCGAGAAGAGGAGTATCAAGACAATATAGCACAAGTACAAGACAATAGTTTGCATCGCAAACACTTTTACACACAGAAGCTTTTACACGCAAAAGCTTTTACACGCAAAAGCTTTTACACACAGAAGCTTTTACACACAGAAGCTTTTACACACAAAAGCTTTTACATATAGGCACTTTCACACACAGACCCTTTTACACACAGACGCTTGTACACACGGACGGTTTTACACAAAGACACTTTTACGCACAGACGCGTTTACACAGACGCTTTTACACACAAAGCTTTTAACCACAGAAGCTTTTACAGACAGAAGCTTTTACACACAGATGCTTTTACACAGACGTTTTGACACACAGACACTTTTACACACAGACGCTTTTACACACAGACACTTTTAACAAAGAACCTTTTACACACAGGAGCTTTTACACACAGAAGCGTTTACACGCAAACGCTTTTACACACAAGAGCTTTTACACACAGAAGCTTTTACACATAGACTCATTTACACACAGACACTTTTACACACAAACACTTTTACACACAAACACTTTTACACACAGACGGTTTTACACACAAACACTTTTACGCAGAAACACTTTTACATACAGACGCTTTTACACACAGACGGTTTTACTCACAAGCGGTTTTACACACAATTACTTTTACACACAGACGCTTTTACACACAGGCCGGCCCATGTTCACGCAGTCACAGTGAAGTCATCGTTGTCGTGG
>Ga0126342_10007627_pt1 | contig 19368 bp, 21 predicted proteins | sample Cyp1metagenome_FD_92528 | JGI IMG/M metagenome (GOLD analysis project Ga0126342, IMG submission 92528) | Coral microbial communities from Lord Howe Island, Old Settlement Bay, Australia - Cyphastrea 1 metagenome | ecosystem: Host-associated > Invertebrates > Cnidaria > Coral ... | reverse complement strand
TTAGATCATTACTTGACTCAGCCATTTAGGGTTTGGTTGGGGGGGTGGGATCATTCTACTTACATCACTACTTGACTCAGCCACTTAGGGTTTGGTTGGGGGGAGGGGTCATTCTTCTTACATCATTACTTGACTCAGCCATTTAGGGTTTGCTTGGGGGGAGGGGTCATTCTACTTACATCATTACTTGATTCAGCCATTTAGGGTTTGGTTGAGGGGGTGGGGAGGGATCATTCTACTTAGATCATTACTTGACTCAGCCATTTAGGCTTTGCTTGGGGGGGAGGGGTCATTCTACTTAGATCATGACTTGATTCAGCCATTTAGGGTTTGGTTGGGGGGGAGGGATCATTCTACTTACATCACTACTTGACTCAGCCATTTAGGGTTTGCTTGGGGAGGGAGGGGTCATTCTCAAACCCGCGTATTTCGTAACCCGCGTCTTTACTGCGACGTCCTATATATATATATATAAATGTGTGCGCATAGGTATATATGTGTAAATATATATATATATACAGGTCTTTTTATCACACCTATGGACGTATCTGGTGTCTTGTCAGAAACTCTATAATACAGTTTGCAGTGCTTCGCGCTGGCACAGCGAGGTATACTCAGAAAAGGCGTCCAGGGTCTGTCGGTAGTGCTGATGATGACGGGTAGCTGACGGAGATGACGGTGTCGACGATGATGATGATGATGATGACGACGACGACGACGATGATGATGATGCTGGTGATGATGATGATGATGATGATGATGACGACGATGATGTTGAGGTATCCCGAAGCGATGCACTCGACGTATCCCGAAGCGATGCCCATGCCGTACATCTTGAGTACATAGTCCAATGATGTCCAATAGACCACCATGATCGGGCTCGAAAGCTCCAATTCTATGGCCCAAAAAACCAATGAATTGGAAACGCCTCGGAACATCTCGGAACTCATCCATGATCTAAAACATCTCGGGAATCCATTGTTGGGTTTGCCCCACTCCACAAACATATTTTTATATACCCTCTGGTTATTTAACATAGCCATGGAAAATGGCCCAATTATAGATGGTTTACCTCTTAAAAATGATGATTTTCCATGGCTATGTTAAATAACCAGATGGTATTTCTATATCATGATCATAGTAAACATCATCATCAATGGATTGGTTTTGTTGGGAAAATCGAAACCGGAAACCATAGATATTCCCATTAAATCGGGGGCTTTCCGGTTAAACATTTTCCCTTACATCAATCCATTGACATATGGTTTTCCTACGGTTTTCCTATGGATTCTCGGAACCCAACGAGCTCGGCAGTTGCAGGCCGGTTCCATATTTGTTGCGCAAGGCCTGGTGGTAAGGCGCTGCCGTTAGGCGCTGCCGGGCAGCCGTTGCGGCATAAATTTGGGGATGTTGGGATGGGAAGTATCTGATGAACGTGAAACATGTGAAACTCCGCCGAACGATAGGAAATGCTGTGAAACGTGATCGTGGTCAATCAAGTGCATGGTTGGGATATGCCCACAGGCCGTATGCTGTTGCAACACCTCACGATTAATCTCTTGGCTGTCTGCGAATCCAGAAAACAGTCTACCAACAATATCTATGGACATCTTTACGTATACCCTCTGGTAAACGTTTACATAGCTATGGAAAATCACCATTATTGGGTAAATCCACTATTTCAATGGCCATGTTCAATAGCAAACTGTTAGTTTACCAGAGGGTATCGATGTCTTAGTAATGATTCATCCCAAAAGCTGGGTCCCCTGGATATCAATGAGGAATGTGATCAAACAGGCCCCAAATCCGCCGTCGATTTTTCGAAATCTACCGGACAAAAATTACAGATTCAGATATGTTTTTTGATTGAGGGTGAAAGGAAAGCTAGTGTCAATCTTCCATATTTTTGTGCCCCTAAAAAGAAAAGTAACTTATAAATACGTATAACTATTTTGGTAGGATTCTACTTTGACTTTTCTATCTTTTTTGGTGTTACTATAGATGATAACAAAAATGGACCAGGTCCGAGTAGGAAAGTTCCCCGACCAGCTTTGCTACCGCCTCGTCCAATTCTGCTTCACGTCCTTCATAGACCTTACAGGATGGAAAACTCGTATGTTTCCGCCAGGATCTATAGCTGGAGGGAAGCAACATGAAATTGGGAGATGGATGGAGATGGAATATAGAATCTGTTAATAGATGCACAGATGATTCATAGCTCCACTTATATATATATATGCATACATATATATATATATACTGTATATATAACAAGAGTGCAAACTTTTGGTTAAAGGCTAAGCGACCAAAAAAGATACGACTTTGTTGTGCAAAAAATAACCGAACATCTTACAAAATGTGTTTCTGTCAAGTGCATGCCGGTCCCGGGCGTGGCAGTGGCAGGTCTGGATAGAGATAACGATCTGTTTTTTGGCTTGCGTGGAATCCAGATATAGTTGGGTTATAGATATGGCTGAGATTACTTCCATAACTTCATTACACTTGGTTTCTTGAAATTCAGTGTAATCCATCTTCAACCCCAAATGTATATATATATGTATGGTTTAACTTGGTAGTTTCGCAACATCTTGGCTGACCAAAATTCAAAAAGAGAGCCTTTAAACATCATTCGCAAGACTGTATCCCACGTGGAATGCTGGTGGAATGCTGGTATTATCCATACACACACAGTTTGGATACATGGGCAATCATAGATGATCAGGATCAATTCCCTGCCAGCTTCGTTGCCTTGGACCTGCTACCCCATCACGACTGAGCAGTGCTTGACCATGCTTCATCCCTTTCTACGAAGCCTGGTTGATAAGGGATCCTAAATTCTGGGTTTATAAGCATACATACTGAACTAAACCATTTAGTAGAACCCCACTGCTATGAAACTATCACTTCTATAATCTTCTATACCCATGCTTGCTGGAGAAATTACCGTGTCCAATAACAAGCAGCCAAGTACCCACATCTCTTGGTGAATATTCCAATTATCACCATTTCTCAAAAGGCTTGTGACACGTAAATCATCCATCTGTGTTGGAAAATGGTGGTACCCCAAAACAATCAAATGATTGATCTGGTTGGTGGTTGACCTACCCCTCTGAAAAATATGAAAGTCAGTTGGGGTTACTATTCCCAATATATGGAAAAATAACAAATTTTCCAAACCACCAACCAGAAATGATTGATCATCATTTTCCCTAATGTTCCCCTCTAAACATTACAGATAATCATAGTTCGCCCTAGTAAATCATCATGTCTACATCGTTTTCCTACACAAAAATCCCAGCGCTTTTGGTCCGCACCATCAAAAAGTCTGGATTTGACCATCAAAACATCATAGGGCTCTAGCAAAAATGGCCATTTGGGAGATGAATTCATCAAAAATGAGGAACCGAGTTGAACATAGATTACCCTCTGGTAAACTAACATAGCTATGGAAAACCACCATTTTTAATGGGAAAATCCACTATAAATGACCATTTTCAATAGCTATGTTAAATTACCAGAGGGTAACCATCTAAAATGGGGGCGAGACCCACAGCAACGTCTAGGGCCCTGTTCAGGCCCCTAGGGCCCACTGACACTGCAAATGAAGTCAATGAAGTCTCGCTCCGTAAGCTTCTCGGGGCGGTGCTCATGGTAAAACCTGGCGTCAAAAAAAAACCACGCTTGGATCAGAAGTGTCCTCCCAAAGAATCAACATTTCATGGGAACATACGGGATATGGATATGATATATATATATATAATGTTATATTATATATTGTATTATATATTATATTATATTATATCATATCATATTATATTATATTATATCATATTATATTATATTATATTATATTATATTATATTATAGTATATTATATTATATTATATTATAAATTATATATATACATTTAACCAACAAAAAACAGGAACACATAGTCACTGTAGTCCAATAGAATTCAATCAACTGGATGTATTCAAAAACAGGTACACCAAGTCATTGAGTAGCAACACAAAAAATGGGGCTTATCATGGAAAGCAAAACTGACCGGCTCAACTTTGCCCGGGCCCACCTGAAGCTCTTTTTGTGTCTGAGCAAGTGTGTACTGTAAACCACGGGAAAGGCGCAACCTATGCATTTCCTACAGTTCCATCAGGTGGTAATTTACATCAACAAATCCCAAACCATGTTTGGAATGTTGACCCAAAAAAAAACGAGCCGCAAAATACATCAAGAATTTCTCCATCAGCATCTATTCAAAATCTGATCCGGATCTACCCTCTGGTAAACGAACAAATCACCATTTTATAGGTAAACCATGGTTAAACCAATTTGATTAGTAGGTAAACCATGGTAAACCAACAGACCCAAAATGGATACTGTAACACTTGCCATTTCCAATAGCAAATTCTTAGTTTACTAGATAAGTAAACCATGCCAGCAGCACTGCATGATGGCATTCCGCAAAGGTACATTTCGCCCCTCCGCCGCCAGTCCGGCGGCTGCCGGACCCGGGCTAGCCCCAGGTGCACGCATCCTCAGAGGTCACGACGGAGTTGAAGAAACATGTGGAAACTCAGGATACATCTGATACATGGGTTTGTCCCAGCCATATGATACATATGATACATAGGAAACAACATGGTTTATGGATGTTTATGGTTCATCTGGAAAAATCACAAGATTTCAACGAATCATGGCCAATATATGATATCCTCCAAAAATTAGTTGGGAACATAGATACTATGTTCCCATGTAATAGAAAAACCAAACATATGATCCTGGGGTAAACTCAAATCGATGTGGAAAGTCCATGCTTTTGTGTTGGGAACAGGATCTATCTGGCTTTTCCACATCTAAGATTACCAAATGGTACCCTCTGGTAAACTAACATAACTATGGAAAGATCCACCATGCTATCAATGGGTAAATCAAATATAATTGTGCCATGTTCAATAGCTTTTTGTATGTTTACCAAAGGGTATATCCCATTATCATCCCATTATTCGCCATTGTTAACCCAGTGTTAAACCATTTAAAAATCACCATTAAATCCCCATTTATAGTGGTTAAATCATCATTTTCCCTTGGTTTTCCTACGGTTTACCACCATTTTCCTATGGTAAACAATTCTCCCCCAAGGTTTCACCTGCCAATGGCGCCAAGCAACATGGGCGGCGCAACGGCCGCCTCAGACACGGTAGATGTTCAGCAACGACCGTGTATTACAGTGATGTAATATGTAAATATAAACAATAATGGGTTATAGATGGTTACAGTACATAAGTTATAACAACATAATTAACGTAATAGTAATATGTAATACTATGGTTATAGATGGTTATGGAAGGTGTGTAGAAATTCGAACACTGTGTATATATGTATTATATAATTATATATATAATACATAAAATACGTGTGTATAAATATATCCACATCCATATCTGAATGCATCTACCGCAGGAAAATTGTCGAACAGGATCGGTGGCCAACTATCCGATCCATTCTAGAGGAGCTGGAACACTAACCCAAACCATACTAGCCAGAGCTGAATCCATGTTTCAACAGTGATTTGATGGGATAAATATGGACATGACCCAACTTATTGGGTCATATCCCTAATTATAGATTGAGTATAGCCACTGTACTCATTGAATATATCCATTATTGATAATTCCCATCTAATGATTGAAGGCATCCCCACTTTTGAAAGTAATTATATCCCTAGTGGAATCCCTAGTATATAGTATGTATTTAGTATATAACACCCAAACAAATATAGACAAATTATTTGACGCATGTTTTTCGTACCCGACGGTAATCAAACATGGCTGGCTGGAAAAAAAACGAACTAAGTGGAGGTTTATAGCTGGGAAAATCATCTACAATATCACTTATAGGAATTGTCCATGGCCATGTTTCATTCCCAAAGGGTCTATTCCCATTCTATCTGGGCAAATTACAATAATTCACTAACCTGAAATAAGGCCATTTGGGGATGATTCCCCCTACTAACCATGATTCCAGTGAGGTCGCAGTGAGGTCGTTATAATTTACCCAGATTCTATCCCATTGTTTAAATCCCTATAGATATTCCCATGCCATTCCACTCTTTGTTTTACACGGCATCCCGACGGCATATGGCGGCAAGGGAGGTGCAAGGCCCGGAGCGCTGGCAGCCTGGAACAGCCGAGAAAAATTAATCTACACCTTTCAAATGTGTATATGACTAGTCATATACATATCTGTATCTTATGTTATATCATTCAAACAATATGTACATATTATATATATACAATATTATACAATTGGGATCATATCTATATCATATATATATATAATTACATATATCTTATTCTCACAGCAGCTGATATATCCCGATTTTATAGCCACTGGTTCTGCATCAAAACTGCAGGGTGATGGGGTGTTGATCCCCAGTCATGCAGCAGACTGGTCACTGCTGTGCGACTGACCCGAGCCAATCTCTTTCCGGAATATACTTGCCACCAAGGTAGAAAAAAACATGTAATTGACACTATTGTCCTAGGATCATGCAGAATTCTACAGTTCATGACATGTCTGTCTTTTTGGGCTGTACAAAAAAGATGGAACCGAAACGCCTCTGTCAGCATGGTCATATTGTTGGCATGGTATCCACAGTGTGAGACATCTGTTGTGAAAATTGTATTGCAGGTCATTAATATCTGGTTGGTGGTTGACCTACCCCTCTGAAAAATATTAGCCAGTTGGGATGATGAAATTCCAATATATGGAAAAATAAAAGCCGTGTTCCAAACCACCAACCAGATATTCATTGCGAGGTTGGCCTAATCCACAGTGCAATGATTTCTCAATCCAAAGCGGTTGAACTTCGCCGGTTTTGGAGGAAACGGTTTCTTTGTTGCCACCCTTAGGTGCAGTCACGTTGGGCTTTCGCTAAAGAAACATCCAGAAACATGGCTAATCTTACTTCTGAGACTGGATACCTTGCAAGCCTTGCGGAATTTTCCGACCCGATTCCCCAAGAAAAAAAAGCCATCCACGACGACACCTGCCCTGCTATCCACCGATCTTCGGAAATAGCTTGGCTCCTGTCCCCTGCCCTGTGGCATCTCCTACATCTTCCCGACCTGAGGCAAATAGCCATTGCCCATCAAAGACAATTGCCTGAGGCCATCGTCGAGATATTTGGGGGAGAATCCTGGGGATGCAATGGGACAAATATTAAATACTGGTTGGTGGTTGGTGGTTAATAATGGTTAATAATGGTTCATAGTGGTTAATAGTGGTTAATGATGGTTAATCATTGGTTAATTATGGCTGGTTGGTGGTATACCAACCCCTCTGAAAAATGATGGAGTTCGTCAGTTGTTGGGATGATGAAATTTCCAATATATGGAAAAATAAAAGCCATGTTCCAAACCACCAACCAGAATAATATTACACACAGACCCCAAGGTTTCCCCAAAACCAAAATAGCCTAAATACCAGGGAATTCTGTACGACGTCAAACAACGGGAAGGATTTTATGTTCAATTATGTTGCTGGGGTGTTTACCAGAACATGTTGATTCTACATATCATATAACCAGAACATGTCGCGTCTACAAATCATATAGAATTAACCATACAGTCGCTAAGGTTTCTTATAGGGTGTAAAAAAAGATATCAAAATCCCCCGGCCCCATGAAACAATTAACCATACAGTCATTAGGGTTTCTTATAGGGTTTCAAAACGATATCAAAATCATCATCATAATCAAATTCATCATCATAATAATAATAATCATCATCATCATCGTCATTTTGGCTTGCCCGGACACTCGTTGCGAGTCCGGACAAACCTCAGGGTCTTGCCGTAATATTTGCCACGGTCGAGGTACATGTAGTACACGGGATTTATACGGTCCCTGGTCATCCTATCAGGAAGTCTAACGGGATTCCAAAAATCATGGATATCATGGGGGGATGACCATATCATGGTATATCAACTCCGGAACCTGGGGGGATGACCATTGCCTTTCATGACCGAGCAATGTGTCTTTTGGCAACGACTCAAATGAGGACAGCTGCACCAGGGTGGAATCTTTTTTGTGTCAGCATGTGTCAGCCAGATAATGTCTCTTGAACATGCTTCAACTGCCGTTTGAAATTGGTTTCCGCAAATGAGTTACCTCAAATGACTTGCACAGATAGGGCCTTGAGCAGCTGACATGTGAGAATGATAAATCCAGAACGGGGTGCAATGTACAACTGCCAATAAAAGAACCATCATGTCTGCTCGTGTCTCTGATTCTTGAAATCATATGAAAAATCCTCACTTATTCCTTTTTAAATCTCACCAACGGATACAACCTCTTACGGTAATTGTTGATTCAACTGGGCAAAGACCAATACTAATTTTGATCTGCTGAACTCCTGAACCCATTTTTGGAGTTTATGTTAGCTCTCATGGAATATTGGGATAGCTCAATACCCTTGAAACCATCAGAATGCAGGGAGAAACGCCTAGCACCATACACCAGCTATCTTGGTGTGAAAACCAGGGCATATTGCTGAAGTATGTCTTTTCATTTCGATGCCTTGCCTATCTTTTCCCGCTTAAAATGGTGATAAAGATATATATATATATATATAAACAAATATAGGGAGCTGCAATAGGGGCACCCCTTATCACCATTGGTTCCACTGATCAAAAATGACATATAACCATATATATATATACACAAATAATCACATAATATTATATCAATATATATCAATATATACTCTGAATGCTAATTGAGGGTCCCCCTATGCCTTGTTGTAAACCTCCACAAGTCATAATATATCATCCCACAAATTAAATTTAGTCTGTGTATGTCTCATGTTGTATATGGGATATGATCCGAAAATAGGGTACTCCTCAATGGCTTGTCATCATTGCACTTTCACAAAATCCATTGTGGGGTATCCTCCATCTTTGGACAAACCAGAATCCTACCTACAGGCTTGTCAGAAAATTTGGTTACCCCCAAAAAGCAATTGGCTGCAGGAGAAATCATGATTTAAAAAACTGAATGCATCTGATATTTCAGTATGCTAGACAAACCCAAAAATAATATCATACATAATGACATCATATAATATATGTTATTATATAATAGTAACATGCATATTCAGCTCAATGACATGTAATATCATATACCCGGTTATTTAACATAGCTATGGAAAATGGCCCATTAATAGATGATAAAGATGATGATTTACCTATGAACAAACGGTCCCCCCGTTACGAACGTTCGCCGCAGGGACCTCAGCAAGTCCCCTTGAGCGAATCGACTGGCCGCCCAATCTGCCTCAGTCAACCAACTCCACAAATCGAAGATTCGTGCCACAAAGGCCCGTTTGACCATAGAACAGGGGGGGTATACAAAAAACAACAAAAAACAACATTTGAGGATGTGGGACTTTTTAGACCAACTTCATATTCGATATATTTCGATATGATATCTTTGGGTCCATCCAGATATCGCAAGCTGGAGATACCCCCAGTCCCATGACAGTTGTCCGATGGGAAACCTATGATGAACCATGGGATCCAAGGGTCGAGTAGACCACGTAGCCGCTAGGTGCACCGTTTTTTTTTTGTTGAGTATCTGAAGTTAAAAAACACACATTGATGTGTATATACAATTGTATACACAATTATACACATACTGTATATAATATATGTATAATGTATATATATATATATACGTAATATATATATATACATATATATATACATAGAGATATATACATAGAGATATACACACATCCGATTACATATACAGATGATATTGATATGCATAAACGTTGCGGAAAAATACAACGCTAGAGAAACAGCTTCAAACTGTGCCATTTAGCAGGGAGTACTCCACGGCAAATGTGGTAGACTTTCTCAAGGGCATAAACCAAGTAATCAAATACAAGGGGCATTTCATTAAAAATTGGGAACCATCTTAAAATGTTAGCTATTCATCTAACAAAATCTTCAAAATACCACGAAAAAAGATGTTAACCGTATTACCGTCTGGTAATTTAACATAGCTATTGAAAATGGCCAGTTATATATAGTGGATTTTCCCATTAAAAATGGTGATTTTCCATAGTTATGTTAGTTTACCAGAGGGTAATCCATGAAAATCCATTTCTTCGTAACACCCCCCGGTACCACGACACCACGGTACCCGCCCGCCTGCACACCCGGACGTCCACCGGACGTCACCCTAAACCCACCAGGCGGTAACGCTCGGGGCCTGAGAAAATCGGGCAGGTTTCTATCTCTCTCTTTCTCTATCGAATCTATATATAAATATAAAAATGCTGTGTAAAAATATAAATATAAAAATATATATAACCATATGTAGACACATATGGCTACCCATATGGATTGAAATGTGGAGATTAAACTCATCCCAGTTTAGTATGCACAACCAGTTGCAAGGGTGATTGAGGGGATTTATAAAATCACCTTCATACCAAATAGCGATGTAATCAGCATAGGTGAAGATAGAGGCGACATTAAGTTGGGACTTATCCAACACACTGGGAAATGCCATTCTGCTATGCATATAGGATTGCACAAGTCATAAGTTCAATTTATGTTTATCGCCTTGGGACCCACCCCCAACGATTGCTCAAACTATCCCATGAGATTGCAATTTTACCCAAGGGGGGCCCTTTCCATGCCTACAAAACATCTGGAATTCTAGCAAGTTGGCAAACACAGAAGGATCACCAATGATTTTCTTGGTCAAAAACCCAGAGGCTTGAGGTGAACATTGAAACAACATCATCATATAATCTTTACCCGAGGATGTGAATAACAACTGCAGAACATGGGATATTTTGGAGTTCGGAGCCATTTGTATTGCCCCGTACACATTTATGACCCTGTTTACATGTACCTTTATGAACGCCAAAATAGCTGGTACTCACCTATGTTCCTCCCGATCAAGAGATTTCTGCTACTAAATTCCATCAACCCGTAAACTGATGCTGGAAATAATAGGTTTTTGTCAAAGGCAGTTGTCAGTAACGAATTCTACAAACAACTGTCTTATAATAGAACTAATTGTCTATATCCTCTTATATTGTAACGTCCTTATATCTTATTGTCAATTCTACTAATTCGTTGAATGTAAACATACAAGATAAACCTAAACCTAAGCATTGCCTGCTAGTTGAATTCTACAGTTGGGTAGGAATTGAGATGATGAGTAACCAGAACACGGATATCCACAAATTAAATAATGTAATCGGTCTATCATTTTATGATATGATAATGATGCTATCTGTTCTTCATGTCCAAAGCTCTTTTGACATCGTGATATATTTTCAGACAAACCCATAACATGGGTTTGCTTGAAAATCAGAACCTATGTTGCCATAATGTTGCTGGTAAATATCCTAAATCTATCCGAAATATCATATCAAGTTATATCAAGTTAGTTGATCTGGCTTCTCCAAAAAAATCCCAGAATTTATGGCCATTGAACATCCCCACGCCGCGCCCAGTCGAAATCTCTCAGCTAAGCCCAGGCCGAGTCACGGTCCAGACATGTGCAGTGGGGGTTGTGCGCGCGTGCGGCTGACCTAAGAGCTGTGGGCATCGGTTACGTTGTCTGCTTGGTGCTTCAAGCATGCCAAAAAAAAAACCGCTGAAACATCATGAAATATGGTTAGAAATTGGTTAGATCATCTTAAATCTTCTTGAATATGTATATATACGTATATATATATGATTAGCATTAAGTAGCCTTTTTGTTTCTCTCAATTTCTGGCTTCGTTGACCTTCCTCACCTTCCTCCTCCCGGCGAAACTGTGAGGCCAAGAAACAGGATCTGTACCGTCAACCTGACGCTTTGCTGATGCAAACAGTGCTTCAGTTGCTTCAGCTACTCAGACAGAAGCCTGTTGTCAGCACTGAAGATCCAGTGATCATATCCATTGTAAAGGAGGTAGGATACGGAAAAAGAAAAAAAGTACTTGCTGCAGAACGATTGACGCTCAACACGTTTCTTTTTGGCAGCAGCAAAAGGCGAAACAGTTGGTAGCAGAATGAATGGTCGACCATCTGAATTGACTGCTGCCGCATGCTGCCGCCATGAGCTTCAGCTGATTTTGGTTTTATCTGGAAACATGGTGCCCCCCAAGTTGGTCAATCCCCCATTTTCAGAGACATTCATACCATATCAAGTTGGTGATATATAATATATACATATATATATACATATATATATATATAATATATATATACCATGAAATATCCCCATGATATCCTAGTATGTTCCTATTCTTGGAAAGTCATGGGTTTTTGCAGCATGATTTCCTTGGTTGATCTGTTGATCTTCCATACCCCCACCAAAGTACCTGGCTGCATGGTCCATTATTCATGTAGTCGTGTCATGGAATACATACAGTTCTGTCCTTCTGTTTTGGTGAAAATTCCTTACCATTGTTATTATATGTTATTATCACTTCCCGACATTCAACCAGCCTCTGGAAACCTGGTTTAGTCCTGGACCTTTTTATTTGGGGTATCTAATATGTCTAATATAATTAAAAACATATTGTCATGTTGTAACATCGCGGCCATGGCAATTAAAACTCATTACATATGGACCTCTAGATCGACTCCCATATAGGGATGGGATTGTATGCTCTTGTGATCATTCGTAGCAATCCCAAATCCCAAGGGATCCCAAATCCATGCCACAGTTGACGAAAATCCTGGGACACCCTCGGCCATTTGGGTTGGTGTAACAACCCCAGTGGACCATACCCAAATCAATTAAAACACACGTGTTTTTTTTTCATTATGAACCGTCAAAAGTTGAGGTTGATGGTCTAGGGATGTAAGCCGGGCCTAGTATTTTCACATCGATCTGGGCAATCCACATCTTAAGATAGGGTTTACCCCAGTCATCATCCAGTCGTCATGGATGACCATGACTGAGTAATGAAACAACCATAGTGACCACTGGGTTTTTTTTCCCATGACGAAAGTGACGCATCCAAGACTTGGTGGATTCTCCAGAGGTCTCCAATCCTTGGAGCTACCCCCAGTCCATTTTCATAGGATTTTCATAGGATTTTCCGTGATACCCTCTGGTAAGCTGTCCCATAACTATGGAAACTCACCATGCTATTTTTATGGGTAAATCAACTATTACTATCAATGGCCACTTTCAATGTGGCTTTTTCTATGTGTTACCAGGCCGGGTAAACCAGCGAAAAAGGGGACCTCCCATGACATCCATGGCGTGAAGCCAGCTGGAAAACATCCGTGGCCTGCGGCGAGCTCATCTTGTTGCTGCTGAGGGCCCGCTTGACCTCAGCGTATGGGAAAACGCTTCAGAATCGATTAATTTAAGCATGGTATTATCATCATAATACACCATAAGATACCATAAATATAATATGATATGATGAATGGTGTATCATAATATGATATAATGTATGATGATGGTATAATAAAATAAATACCATATATGATATTATCATAATATAGATATAATATAATATGCCATGATGATAATAGAAGATGTATTTTGAAATCCATTTTTATCATCATGAAAAATACCATTTTCTATCAATGGAAGATCATGAACATTATATAGATATAATAATCATACTGATCCATGCACAGTATCCCGACTATGGTTTTACCACCTTTTCCGTAAACTACAATTATGGTGTATACCCCTGTGTTTGATGCTTGAAACACAATTCTTGACAGGTTAAAAGGCTAAACAACCTTCTTCGCTTTCATCCGACTACATCCAAATACATCCCATTTCGTCTCATTTCTTCCGACTACATCCGATTTCTTCCCACACATTCGATTATATCCCCAACATCCAAATTGACTCAACTTCAGGTTGCAGGCTCAAATCCCATATTTTGGGACAAAATAACTCTCAACATCCAGAAAATTGGGAGAAGCCCCTCTATAATGTATTCTCATGTTTGTTGGACAATAACTTTTTTTTTCTTTCCTAAGATTTGTGGATTTATACCCTTATGATTGTTAAAACCCAATTGCGTAAAGGCATAATCCATGTTTGTGACAATTAAATCCCATTTTTGATAGCTAAGACCGTGTTTTCTCTGGTTAACATCCCCCTTTTTAGCTTCTCCCGGGGGCAGACGTGAACGCCCAGATACTTCGAGCTTGGTGCCATTGCGCAAGACGATGAATCGCGATGGCGCGCTCCTTAAAGCTGCAGGTAATCCCCAGAAAGATAGAAGAGTGAAATCTTTCTGATATAGTGATGTTTGCTTCTATCTTTCGGGGGGTGCTATGTATATATATATATATTAATATACATATACATATACATATACATATACATATACATATACATATATATATATATACATATATAGCGATTAAATGTGTGTGTATATGTATATATATATAGGTAATATTAGAATATTGGGGTAAAAGAGGAAGAGGAAAGAAAACTGAGCCAAAGCGGAAAGAAAGAGGAAACAAAGAGAAAAGAAAGAGAAAAGAAAGAGAAGAGGAAGCAGCGCCTCTTATTCCGGAAGAGAAAGGGAGGAAAAAAAAGGATCTATCTGTGGTCTGGGGCTAGTTCTTGCTAGTTTTTGAACAAATGGATATCGCTAGGGGTATCGCTCATTCACCTCTTTCATGTACGCAATTTTGTGAAAATCAGCTTCGGATGTTGACATTATGGCATAATGTACAATTATAGAAATTGAAATTGGTATAACCTTTGGGGGGCCCATCGCTAATCTACTCAGGGCCTCTGAACATCCAAACACAAAAAGATGGATGGTTATATAGGTATTGACCTATCTCGATTTGGGTTCGGTTAAAGATGTCATATAATATATATATATATATATATATGTTTATTATATATTATATTATATATATATATTGATTTAATATACTAAACTGACAAGTTTACTTGGGAAAATCATGGTCAGCCAACGATGTTTTTAGATGTTTCTAGCTTTTCCTAAGACTCCAGACAAACCGCATTTCTTCTCATCAGATCAGTCACAATCCCAGAGCTTCACACTAAGGAAGGCACCCAAGCAACTCGTCGATGGCCAGCGCATCATGAAAAATCACCTATTTCTGAAGCAGCTGGAGGTGAAACCAACATGGAAACCTCTAACTCCAACCTGGAGGATCTTTTGATTCACAGATTCTGCAAAACAATCATAGGTAACTACCAACATCTACCAACAAGCGGGACGATAAACCGTTGATACACTCAAAAATGTCAGCGCGCCATAGGATGATATGGAGATTTCAACGAGAAAAATGGCTCGAAGAAAAGCCAAAATGGCCCTGGATCCCGGGTCGTTTCAGAAATCTTCACCTAAAAATGTTCAGCCGATTAGTAAAAACCCTCAGCCATAATACCAAATCCTTGGATATCTTCACTTTAGGCTTGTGGGATTTCACCATTCATAGTATGAAACATAGTATTTCATAACCACCCATTGACCACCCACCGACCCATGCTGCGCCAAGGTGCGAATCCAAAGCCACGATGATTCTGCTGTGCTGCCTTTTTTAAGCGGCAAACCCTCCAGTGAAACGTGGCTGGAAAATCCCTCAACCGGAGAGGTCTGGGAAAACGAGAAATCATGGTGGTTCATGGTGGATGTTCCCCAACTGTTCCCTTGAAAAATGTTTGATCAAAGGGTATACCCCAACTCCATTGGTTGATGATCATTTTCCATAATTTTCCCGTTGAATGGCCACAACTTGGGGTCCCCTGTTCTCAGACAACCCCATAAGTCAGGGTGAAAGGTGGAATTATGGTTTGTCCAGAAATGATGGTATAGAACCAAGCATGATAGAGATATAGTGAGAATATCATGGGGTTATACTATGGAGATATATTGGTAATACTGGTACAATATATACTAGAAATATACTGAAAGGAATAAGGTGGATATACAAGCGACAATATCATGGTTGGGTTTTTCTTCACATAATGGGGAATATACCCACATACGGCGATTAAACAATGTAATATTATAGAATATATATATATACAGTATATAGTATACAGATACATCATATTGAATTATGTATACACAAATGTATATATGTAAAACTAGGTTCTAAGTGGATTTAACGGATCATATACAGGAAACGATGGTTTTCACCCACCAGATAAGGGGGTTTCCTATAGATGTTCCCTCCCAATTCTGAGACATCTAGAACGAATCGCACAAAAAGGAAAAGACGAAAAGACAAGATGTCTACACAAGTTTGGCCTCAAGTTTGGAAGGTTGTGTCATCTTTTCACGATAATCATCAATCTCTCTTGTTTCAAACGGGATTGAATTGTGGCCACGCAACTGGGATGTAGCATGGCAACAGTCAAAAACATCCCTTTTGGATCACCCAGCAGTGTGGCTGAAAAATTCCGACTCAAACGAATTTCGGCACCCTAGGTATACCCTCTGGTAAACGTTTACATAGCTATAGAAAATCACCATTTTCAATGGGAAAATATGGGAAAATCAACTCTAAATGGCCATTTTCAATAGCAAACTGTTAGTTTACCGGAGGGTAGCACGTCCGGAGGCCCCCGACGTTGCCGCCGCTCTCATCTGTGGTGCGACACCTCAGAGGGCCACAACCCTCGGTCTCGGAGGCTCGAAGACATCAACATTTGGAGGTTTCCGAAGTCATGGGGGTACCCTCCCGTAAACTAACAGTCATGGGGGTACCCTCAGGATAGTAGAGACTGAATTTTTTGGAGGGATGCCTTGTAATGATCTTCATCTACCCTCCGGTAAACAAAAAAAAAACTATTGAAAATGGCCCAGTCGAAATAGTGGATTTTCCCATTGAACATGGTGATTTTCCATAGCTATGTAAACGTTTACCAGCGGGTACCCCAAATCATCAAAACATCGACCATTAAAACATCTTAAAACCCATGACTTGCGGATCGACCATGACTTGAGAAACCCCATTTGGTTTTAAGTTTTTCCCCCAAAATGTCAGACGCTTCCTTCATCAGCACCACATACATATGACTTAGCTGTGACCACGGCGTTCCATGCAGGAACACATATTCTAGCACCATCGGTCCTGCCTTCAACGTCCACCTGTACTAGCCGCATTCCAGATGTAGCCTGGGCTCGTGGCTTCTGAAGCCATGCTTTCTTGACTCCGGCGTGTTCACTGAAGATGGCCTTAGCAGATTCATCCGAGAACTGGCAGGACGGAGATGTGGGATGTGATGATAAGGGGGATAAGTGAAACCACCCATTGCATATGTACGGATACATAAATAGACAATTATATAAACAAATAGAATAAAATAATTAGAATAAATAAATAAAATAAGTACACATGTATATATATATATATGCATATGGATTCATTTTTGAGAACATGATCCCCCGACATGATGCGGCTCAACATATATTTAGAGCGGATATATGGACCGGTCATAGCCATAGCCCAAACGGTTGGACGGTCTCCATTGACTTGATCCCAGGCCAGCTTCTATCGATTACCCGGCCTGGTAAACGTTAACAAAAAACTGATGGGAAAATCATCACTATGCTATTCTTATGGGTAAATCCACTATTTCGACTGGGCCATTTTCAATAGCTTTTTGTATGTTTACCAAAGGGTATATGATGTTGTATGATGTTATATGGGTATGGGTCAAGTCATTGGGTGACCCATCCAAATTGGATAATTGGATGGTGAATACATGTCAATACTAAAAATAAAAAGATAGTTCAATTCCTGTGGTCCAAAAGGTCGAAACCATTGACTGACCCATACCCATATAGTAAAAAATATACAGAATCAGCAATTTCAATGGTTAAATCCCCCCACACCTTGGGGGTCTCCACGGTCTCCAACGCCAAGAAACGTACAAGTCGTCTTGGTTAAGATCTTGAGGCACGCCACCCACGAACACCTGCGGAGTTGAGGTAGTAAAGAGGATCCAGCATCCCCAACACCATTTTGATGGGTGGTACGTTTACCATCACAGTGTGGGTGGTTAACATGACATTGCTTTACTAACATGAAAACAGGCTTTCTGGAGGATATACTGTGAATGGAAGTTAAATCCTGCAGTTGGTAACTATTATATATAATAACTATGAAAAACTGTAAATCATGGATTATAATTGGATGCGTTCCATCTACCAACTCATGCAGGATTTCTTTCATCCACCGTATCCACACTGCATCACTGGACCTCGACCCTGAAGAGAACTTCCTTACATGGTTCATGGATTTGCTCGATTGGAGCCTGAACACTGTTAATATCTCAACGTTTAAAGCACATGAGGTGAGGTTGAATGTGTCTTTCGCAAACTTGGAAAATCTCTCAACTTAAAATTCATTAAAATTCTATAATCATCCATGCATTGAATACTTAGATACTAAACATGTCGAATCCAAATGTACAGGAATGACTTCAGACCTGAGATACATACACTCCAGAAAAAGAGTAACATAGCTATGAACAATCACCATGTTTATCAGAACGGTAAGTCATGGAACTAAATGGGTCATAGAACCTGTCTGAAAATATCTGTCTGCTCATTTTCACCACAAATAGGTGGTTAAGATAAGCCCATTATTGGTTAATATGGGGTTATATGACATATAACCGCCATTGATGATATACAAACCTGAAATATTCTGTGATTTTGCAGTGATCCCCTTACAGTCGCCATCATCCACAGAGCCGTGGGCGAGTCAGCGCGTTATGGTTCAACGAGATATATCTCCATATTTTGTTTGCAAAATCACCTCTTCCTCCCCTTTTTTTTTTGTAAAACCCCATTTTGTGGCTTAAATATGATTATATCGATGTTTTTGATATTACATCATCCATTTTCAATAGGATTTTCCATGAAATACACCATCCATTTGGGGGGGTACCTCCATTTTTTGGGACACCTCCATATTGTTGTGGGTTAAATATGCTTAAATTTCAAGTTGTTGTTGGTCAAAACATGTGCCCCAGCACCTTACGGTCCTGGGCCATGGTCGCGCAGCGGGCAACACCTGCCAGACGCCATGAAAAAAAACGTATGGTTCTATGTTATCTAATATTGCGTATACATAATGTAATGTACAATTCAATGTATGATGTGTATATATATATGTGTGAATCCTATCTATAATATTGTGCATGCATGTTATCTATATATGTTCTTCATCTAACGAGGCTAAACATGAGGGCAGTCGGATTCACGTAATGCAGCTCTGGCTTTAGTTTAGATGTGGGGGCACGCCACCACGTGTGGGTGCTCCTTGTGTTTTTGTCTCCCTCGGGTATTCCAGCTGATCCGAGAGGGGAGCCCT
>Ga0126342_10007626_pt1 | contig 19370 bp, 16 predicted proteins | sample Cyp1metagenome_FD_92528 | JGI IMG/M metagenome (GOLD analysis project Ga0126342, IMG submission 92528) | Coral microbial communities from Lord Howe Island, Old Settlement Bay, Australia - Cyphastrea 1 metagenome | ecosystem: Host-associated > Invertebrates > Cnidaria > Coral ... | reverse complement strand
GGTTGAGACACCCAGACCAGTTCTCGTTATCTTTAAGATCTCTAAGGGTTGAAACGGATGCCCATGTTGAGACTTTTCTGTTCCAATGTTTTGACACACCGAGCCTCAACAGGCAAATCAGCCTGCCAAGAAGGCCAAAACCAAACTTTGGGGATAGGATTCGGTGTCTAGGGGATGAAAACCTTGGGACCAAGGTTCTGTTTGCCATGTTTTGGTAGGGAAGAACGGATCTTTTTTAGGTGGTTCAAAATGGATCGCTTGCTAACTACCTGTTTAACCTGTTGCATTGGTCTGGAAATCATTTTGGCCGGAACAAAATGGCTTCCGGTCCCGCCGCACAATCTTTTCAACAGAATGAATCTCCAGGAAGTTAAAACAGCAAGATCCGGAGAATGAAAACCTTTGCTGAGGTTTAAGGGTCTATGCCGTGAGCACTTCAAGTTCCCGTAGCCAAAATAATATTTGTAGATGAAAACTTGTGAGCTGAAGTTCCCGCTGGATAGCTGCTGAATTCTTTGGAAAAAAATGTATCTGGATAAAAACCAGTGACCTCAGCCTTTCACTAACTCTCATGTTGAAAATCCAATTTTGACTGAAACCCCTAAGCTTGACATTTGGCAAAGTTCTTCCAAAAAAAACTCTTATTGGATGAATATCGGCGCTTGAGGTTTTTTCATCAGATCCTTAAAACCCGTGCGTAACGTTTTTGGAGTACATTTCAAAGCCATCTGTGGGCTAAACCCAGGCGCTCCAGCCCTGGCTTTTTAGCCTTTGTGCTCCAACCGGGATCCGAAGGCTACTTTTCTAGAGGCGTCAGAAGGTAACGCCCGGCAGTGCCGCTTTGGTGCTGGAAGCCCGCTCAAGCAGACAGCTCCATGGGGTTTTGCTGTGGCGCAGCGCGGCTTTCGAGGCTTCGACCGGGCAGAAAGTGCTCCTGGGTCGAAGATGAGTCGCAACAGAACCTAAGCCATGCTGCACGTGACTCAGCCACCGCTCGTGCCTTCCACGCTGATCCAGTGCAATGTCATGTTGCTACTTACCATTTCGATACCCAAATGTCCATGAAACTTCACAAAAGCGTCCTCTGAATTTGCCTACCAACACTTTGTCTTCCATAATGTGCGTCTTCTTCCCATGAACTTGCCCCTTCGTGCCTGCTACCTCATTTTCTAGCAACCCAAGTTCTCCCGCCTGCAGCCATCCAAGATCTCCACAAGGATCTAGTCTGCTTGCGGGGTCAGCGGCAGTGGGCGGCAGCCATATCATATAATTAATTCGGCTCTGCCGGCTCCACATGAGTACACTGACACATGCGTTACAAGCGTCCCAGAGCGACTAGAGCTCATGGTGAGGCGCACCCCAAGCCGCCGACCCTCCGACGGCCCCGAAAAACACCAAAAATCCTTCACTTTGCTGGGGGAAAGCTTTTTGGACGGAATCCGGGTCGCTCATAAGCGTCTCCAAGAGCATTCCCCCCCCCCGTTTTGAGGGCAGCTAAAATCGGAAAAAAGTGCGGTTTTGACACATTTTTCGGATGATTTTTAGCTTTTCAATGCTGTAATTTACAACATTTTTGCGTTTTAACGTCTTTTGCGGGAGCAATGCAAAAACGCAGAAAATGCTGTAAATACTAATACTTACTTTGTAGACCAGAGATGCACAAAACACTGCAAATACCAGTGTTTTTGAAAGCAAAGCAAACAAACACTGTAAATTACAACATTTTTGGCACGTTGATCGCAAAAAATGCTAGTATTTACATTGTTTTTGCAATTTCAAGAAAACGTGGAAGGCACAAAACACTCTAAATAGCAGTGTTTTGGCCACTTTTGGACGCCGAAACGCTAGTATTTACGCAGTTTTTTGCCCGTGACGGCGCCAAACCCTTGTAAATTACAGCATGTTTTGCCCTTTTTGAACCGATTTTTTGTCTTCATGAACGCAAAACACGCTGGTATTTACGCGTTTTTCAAAAAATCGAAGATCGTGATGTGAACGAAACCCTGTCAATAACAGTGTTTTAGCCACTCTTGGGGACTAGAACTGTAGTATTTACACGGGTTCTTGCCATCTGACAGCGCAAAATGCTGTAAATTACAGCACTTTGTGCGCTGTTTATGTTCAATGTTTAAACGCGCGATGCTTTCACATGTTCTTTGCATTCTTCCACAAGAAACAACGTTGCAGATTGAAACTGGACGACAGCGTGACCCGAAAGAAAGCTGCAGGGAGGAGACGCACGGAAGCTTTTTACACACACAGGGGCTTTTTCACAGAGAAGTCTTTACACAAAGGAGCTTTTTACATACAGAAGGTTTTACACAGAGAAGTCTTTACTCTAAGGAGCTTTTGCACATAAACGTCTAGGAGCTTTTTCACATAGAAGTTTTTACACGAAGAAGTCTTTACACAGCTGGTTTTTTTACACACGGACGCGTTTGCACACAGAAGCTTTTACACAGAGAAGCCTTTACACAGAGGAGCATTTTACACACAGAAGGTTTTACAAAGAGAAATCTTTACTCTAAGGAGCTTTTGCACATGGAGCTTTTACACGCAAAATCTGTTACACAAAGAAGCCTTTACACAGAGAGCTTTAGCACACAGACGCGTTTACACACAGAAACTTTTACACAGAGAAGCCTTTACACAGAGAGTTTTTACACAGAGAAATCTTTACACAGACGCGCTTTCACACAGAGAAGCTTTCACACACAGAAGGAAGCTTTTACACAAAGAAGTCTTTACACAGAGAAACTTTTACACACGGAAACTTTTACACACAAAAGCTTTTACACAGAGAAGTCTCTGTACAGAGGCGCCTTTACACGAAGTAACACGTTGAAATTGGCAGCAGTTCTTTAGGAAAAACCCTTCACAGGAGCTTTCGGGAACTCACTTGCTCCCAAAAAACCGTCTATTTCCAACAAGCAGGTCCTCATTCAATAGCTTTCAAGCCCACACTGCAATGAGATGGAGGGTCGCGTATTCCGGCGGAGCCGACGATGAGCGTCAGCTCAAAATATACATACCATACCATACCATACCATACCATACCATACCATACCATACCATCCCAACATATATATATATATATACAAATATATAAAAAGTGATATATCATATAAATATACTATGACAGTCACAGTGTATAGGCGACTTTTTGTTGCGGATCAGTGATGACCCCCACCTCTTGCCCAATGTGGCGCTGCTGTCGTCCACCATGCAGGTGTGACCCATCTCAGCGGCCTGGCGGGGAAAACATCCAAGTTGCTCGTGGGGATATGTGGAGATCATGACTGGTTGCGCTGGTTGTAGTAATGCAATGGAATCTATAGTGATGCATATTGATTATAATATCATAAAATATTCTCATAGTTGTAAACCTTTCTAGATGTAGCATGTGTTGGCAATAAAAACAGTTGATTGATGATTATATGTGATTGTACTATCCAATATATTGTGTTTTGAACTTCAATGGATAATGCATGAAAATGTCTTTTCTATTGGTATAGTTTTCCCATCAAGTGATGGATCTAAGGGTGGTGCAGTTGCATTTCTTTTGATGCGACTAGAAGATACATTGAGGGGCTCCTTGGTATGACAGGAATCGCACTGCAAAAGTGCCACGTAGGGCTACCAGTACCTACTAATCCATTGCATGATATAACCCAAAAAAATACTTAAAAATAATCTCATTTGGGTTTCATCTTCTATTTGGTGCTACAACAGGTCTAACCACTGCAATTCCACCAGGAACGCCGTACCTCGTTCTGCATGAGGTTCATCAACTCCGCATATTTGGGTGCCCGCTGAACTCTTTGATCCTGGCTGCCAGCTACTGCAACTACTGCCCTGAGGGAAGGTTCCTGTGCTGACAAACGCTCCCCCAAAACGGCCTGGGGCAGAATCGTCATCTTATACGGAGCTATGTTGGATCTCGGAACAGCGAGCAAAAAAGAAAACTGTGCATCAGCCCAGAGACATCCTGCAGTTCAACCAAGCAGGAAATGAGATTGTTCCAGAAGATTAGAATAGACCATATGTAAATCATTCTAAATCGTTGTAAATCTATGTAAATCTATCTAACTCTGATGTCTGACAAGGATGCATACAACCGACTGCAACCACAACTTCATCACTTCGTCTCTCGCTGCCGCCCTCGTGTGTTGAGCTGATCTTGATGCAGGTGGCTGACACAGGCTGACACACCAAGTACTGGGCGAAAATCGAAGAACTGCGCGAATCTGCTTGTCGCCATCATTTTCTTCCTCACGCTTTGGTCCCAGGCCCACCTCCTTCCCAACTCCGCTCAACCACTTTGTTTTATGGAGATCTGTGCGGTGATCGAAGTGTATCCAGCATAACTCCTTGTAATTCGAGAGTTAAAAGACTTCACTGGGAGCTCCAGCTGGCTCAAGCTGCCCCAATTAACCATATCTAGCCTATTTGAGCGACACATCTGCAAGGCAAGTAGAACATTGACACCTTCTGCATCCCCGCTGCCGAAATTCAAACTCCTTGGGTCTCGCATAGTACGAGTGCTCCAAAACCGAAAACAAGATCCGATCGATGCCGAAGGAAGGCTCCACCACTCCAGGTGTAAAGGTCACCGTTGACTGCTTCTCCTGGAGTCATGGGTACATACGCGGGTGGCTCACCAAACAAAGCAACAACCAGTCTTGATTTAACCAACAAACATTGGGATTCAACCACCAACAAACATGGGGTTCTCTTATCTTCTATCCACAGGTCACTATAGGAGAGAGAGAGAGAGAGGCAGCACTGAGCGTTTAGATCTGCAGGGATCTCCATGGATCTCCTTCTTCACTTCGCACTGGAGGTGCTCTGGGAGGAAGGTACACTCCTGCAGGATTCCAAGGATGTCCAATGTACTTCACTTCCTAAATCTTCTTATCTTCCTATATTTCTATATCCATATTTATATAGCATAACAGAACTAGATTCAATTGGACGCCTCAAAGACACTAAAAACACCACAGGTGCTTGGTCATCTTCCGTGAGGCAAAGATCGCTCCTCCAAAGCACCGTCTGGCAGCTCTACGGTCCTGGCGATCCGCAGCAGTGATTCACCGTGGGCAGCTTGGTGCATTTTTGATGCCCATCTTACCATATCACTTACATTCACTTACCAGTACCATATTACTTAACATATCTTACCATTCTTGCCATCAGAATCATCACTGTATTGATCATCCAGCAATATCCAGTAACAGTATATCTCTGGAAAAACATAGAAAGTGCATGGCTCCATCTGGTCCTTGCGGCTTGGCCCTTGGCTTCGACATCAGCGATCAGTTGTTTCAGCTCATCTTGAGGGAGTTTCTCCACCCACTCCTCCAGCTATGACTGGGTGCTTGAGCCCTCCCGTTACCACCAGACATACGAAGTCAATTGGGGATTATCATTCGAGGTCCGAATGAAACCGGACCTTGAATCATGTTTGAAATTGTTTGAAACCAACAATGACCAGATCAATGACTACTTGGCGAATCGAACCCTACAGACCTACATGAAACCCTTGTGGCTGTCTGTGGTTTCCTTGCCTTAACAGGTCGACCGATCTTCTTGAAAGCTTTCATCATCGTCACTCCAGCTTCCTATTGCAGGGGTGCTAGGTGCCAAGCATGGACCGGATGGGCTGCTGGGGACCGTCAGTGCGTGGTGAACCTTACCTGCCTCGTCAAATGCTGATCTGCTCTGGAGTGCATCTCAGTTTGCCATGCTGCAATTCTTGTAGGTCATTAAACACCCCTTTGGGCAAACTTGTCGTTACCCAATAAGAAATAGGTAAAAGAAAGACCCATCTTTCAACCAAACGCAGGGGACTGCCCCACGATTCTGCCTTCTTCAATCGAAGAACATCCATTTCAATCGGCTGCTCCAATGTTTCTCTGAAGGCGAGATCAACTTTTGCCGCCTGTGACAGGTCACATGAGCCAACTTGGATCCATACATTCCAAGGATGCTCTCCAAAAACTGAATTCTAGCATTTTTAGTGGGCTACTTTACCGCGCAACCTCACAAACAAAGAATGTTTGCGCCAGAGGTCAACCATGACAATCTCACAACATGCGAATGAAAGAACAGCCTTGGCATGTGCGTTGAGGTCAAAACAAGCACGGTCAGCAATGCCGACGCACCTTGTTGCTGCACACAAGCGGCACTTGAGAACCCATCATCTGTTCTTTGCACGACCAACTTCTGGGACAAACACAGGCAGCCCAAGTATCCACCAATACATGCTACACACATATCATATCTATAGATATACAACTGTAATAATGCTGCATGGTAAAAACTATAATAAACACCGATAGTGTGATATATTAACATGCTCTAACTTTATCCAACAAGCTTTCCGCAAACTACGTGAAGCTAGATGCCTGTGTAACAACTAACTAGATTGGAAAAAAAAAGGTGCCACGGAACTCAGACAGCCACTCCAACCATCCATAGCAGGTTTCGATCTCTGCATCCCAACCTTAGCGTTTTCTTTTCTGATTTGGGTTTGTCTCTGAATGGGGGATACCGGGATACCCCAAAATTGTCATTCTTATAGGCGGGGAATTATATGAAATTATGATCAACCAATCAATATGGGGCTATCGCATTTTCAGACCATGTCTGTGATGTGTCACCTGGACAATTTTACAGTGTTTACCTGCAGAAACATAGGCAAAGTTGGTGTCTGCAAAAGATCACCTAGCCCCTTGGACTCTCAGCCTTTCACAATCGCAAGCATAGTGAGCCATTTCAGTAGGCAGGTGCTGACCTGGTTGCCGCGCTTGCATTTGGCGTTGCTGAACTGGCGTTTAGTAGTGAGCCTATCAGACCATTGACTTCAAATGACCAGAGATCTGCAACATGAGATCTCTGAAGATGAAATATCCTGGGTCCTGGGATGCCATTGATGTTTTTAGTTGGAAGGGCTCTGCCAAGTAGCCAAATGTTTTTCAAAATGGCCAGCCAGAAAACCATAATTTGGATTAATTCGGCCACTCTTTGGATGAAACTGAGAGACCTTCGAAAGCCGGGCACCCAAACGGAACCGGCAGTGGTCTGCTTTGATGCCAATGCTGGTCAAGAAAAGGTACGTCCTTGCGGGCATAGCGAAGAATATTGCGAAGCTGTCCATGGGTTTTGGGATCTCGATGCTAGAATTTTTGGAGTGTCATGTCCTCAAAGTTGCAAAGCTGAAAGGCTCAGCATGGACTTCCAGACATTGGGGTCCGGCTTGAACTTTAAATTCAAACAAACCGACATAAACCAAGTCGAACTCTCGCGCCTTACGATGAAATAACCCAGGGTCTCATTGTTCACCATCTGACCTGGTCAAAGCAAGGCCCAAGAAAGTGTGGGATTTTCACCACCCTGCCAGTTGTATAGAGATGATCTCTTGTGACCTGCTTCAAGAAAAATAAGAAAACTTGCGATCTGAGCGCTAGCGATTCCAAATCTTCCAAAGAAAAATCAAATAAATCCAAATAGTCACTAGATGTGCCAAGATGTGCCAAGACAATCCAAGACAATCCAAGATCTCAGCTTCTGACTTTCGACCGCCTCGCCGATGGTCATCCTCTTGGGCGGCCTGGATCACTTTTGTGGTCGCTACAGCCAGCCAAGAAGCTGCGTTGTTTGATGCGGGGTAGCAACCAACATATTTGAACATTGGGCATCAGTGCCCCCAAAAAATGGAATGCACCAAAAAAAAAGTCTGAATATACAATTTATTTCAGAAAAAATGGATTCGTTTTTGGTCCACCCAAAAAAGAATGTGCCAAACTTTCTCCAAACTGAACACCCAAAAACCTCAACCGTCCCAAAAAACATGTTCATATATATATATATATTATATATAGATATTATATATATATAGATATTATATATATATGCATATGTATATATGTACATGTGTATATATAATATATATAATAAATAAATGAATTTAATGAATGAATAAATAAATAGATATAGATAAATAGATAAACATAGACTACAATATATAGATGTTCATTGAACTAGATTGTGCAGCCACCTGAAGAAACCTGTCATCTCTGGCCAGGACTTGGTGCTGGTACTGACCAGAGAGCTGCAGCTCCGAGGAGTAGAGCAGCAGCTTCTCAGAACTCACAGCCTGGGGGATCATCTCAAATTAAATGTGTGTCATTGTGTGTCTGGAAATAGGGTGCCTACTGTAAATTTGATGGTTGATATATTGCGTCACCATATCTCACCATCCTTTTACCTTATTAAACCCAGAAATGGGGGTGGCAATCCTCCATTTTCGGAGAAACCCAAATGTCCTGCGTAGCGCAAGCGCCTCGAACTTCCTCATCTGCTTGGCGGTGGGCTTGACAAACCACTCAATCTCAGCCTGTGAACAGCAGTAACAAGTCGTCACCAGGCGGGAAATGCCTCAGAAGAGACTCTTGTCATGAAGAACTTGTGAAATCGTGTAAACAACTAATAACTTAGACTGAAAGAACTAATAACATCTAGTCTAGATCATCTAATCTAATATGAAATTATCTAATAAACTAATAAGCTGGAAAGTTCATGAAAAGTCTGGAAAGAAACATGGATTGAGTAGCGAGGCACAAGCCTACCAGAAATGGAACCAAGACCTCTATCTTCATTCTTCACGTCTTGATATGTCTTGGAAGTCTTTGAAGTTACAAAGCACTTTGGCCCGACAGCTCTTTTTACGGGCCCGTCCAGGACCCCAGACCTGGGTGAACTCTCTTTGTCGTGTCAAGCCCTGTCGTGGCGCAATCTCGTTCCTGAAGGACTTTCCGACCTGCGACTCTCCCAATGAAGCCAATGGCTACAAATGGAGAATCAGCAAATCCACGGATTGTCAGTGACTGGGCGAAGAAAAAATGCACGGATTTTGAGATCCCAGAAATCCATAGAATCAGTAGAGTAATTAATAGGTGCAATAGAAATAACATGAATGAGTTAAACAAGTGGCAAATAACAACCTGTGTGGGTCCACTGCATCCAACCACCCCACTCTGCCTGCGCAACGCCAAAGGGGAGACGTCCACCGTTCTGCTCAAGGCAGTACCTGACCAAAATCTCTGGCGGCCGAAAATGTCTCGCATTTGTCACAGCTTGCAGGCGCACTTGTAGTTCAAGAAAATTCCTTGGGCGGTTTCAGGTCGCAAGTACCTGCACAGTTGCTAAGAGCACTGAGTCACAAGTCCATGAACCGTTTCCTCACATGTCATCTCAGATTCTCGAAACGGGTATTAGATGTATTGGCTCAAATGGGTTCATTTTCACTTTGAAGCTGTCCCCAGGACCAAGTTCCTCCACTTGGGCACCCCTGAATGAGGCCAGCAGGACCAATGGGAGTTGGAAACCTGGGCTGCTGTGACCCGAGTGGCTCAAAGATGTTTAAAGGGATTCCTACGGGAAGTGAAGCTGGTCCGTCTAGTCTCAAACCTCACGCTGACATGAATGCCTTTCGTCGCCCTTCACATGCCGCAGTATCATTGCATCCTGGAAGCATTAAGTTGAAGGGCTCGGGATCGGTGAGCTTGTTACCAGACTGCAGGGATAATAGCATCAAGATCAGGCAGTCAGTCATTGCTTCATATTTTGCCTTCATGCAACATCTGTGCCATGCACCTCTGGAGATCGCACGTCATATCTCCTTGGAGCCCCGTGGATGTCAACGAGACCGCTGAAACAGCTCAAACAACGCTCCAGACCCTGCGGGATGGGGGGTAAGTTCTTCTGCGCCAAAGAAAAACTCAACCACTACCATGGCTTTCATTTGTGAAAAAAGAAACACTAGCCAGTCTCATCAATAACAATTTGGTCTATTAGTCCATGGAATGTCTATGGTTCCTCTCTTCCCGTTCAGGACTTGCCCAAAGCCTTTCCAGTAAATCCCTTCCACATCTTCCACTCTGAGAAGATTGAGTTGTCCTGAAGATCTCCGTAATCTCTTCTTGTGAATAGGCATCTGCCTGGTTCCTGTCCAAGGCAGAACTCGTCGCTTTGCCAGCACTACAGGATGAATGCTGTGGTTCACTATTGACCTGACAGATTCTTCATGATTCTTCAATTCCCACACCCCGCTGAATGGTTCCTGGCAAATGGTGGTTGAAACATGTTGAAACAGGTTTTAACATGGCTTCCAGCGCTGCCTCACGAGGGTGTACTCTTTGACTTTCTCCTCGGACAAACCCTTTTCCTGCGCGGTGGAAATGGACAGGAAACGTGCGTTTGCCATTCCCCCTAGAAACATCAAAGCATATGATGAGAATCTGGCATTATCTCACCACTGATGACTCCTGTTTCCTGGATTGCCTGAACGTCCTGGAGATCAATTGACCATCCCGGTTATTTTTGGGCTCCCGGAGATCACTTGCTGGATGTCAGCCACTCTGTTTATACTTTGGCTGTCGTGGCACGGTGGGTTGTATCACTGGAAGCTCTGAGACGTTGTCGTCAAGCAGTTTCTGTTTCAAGAAATCTCACACACCCACTAGACAAAATTGGATCTTTTAAGTGATCCATCAGGAACTGAGTCCTTTTCACATGCAACAAGACTAGAAAATTGACCTAAACTATCCTAAAGTAGATCTCTTGGCAGGTACGTCAGAAAGGTGTCCCTTTCTGATATCACAGATCAAGGCAAGTGTCTTTGTTAGTGCCAGACTTGCAATGATCCCTGGCACCCCCTGCACAAAACCATTGAAACCGATGACAATGAAAACAAGAAGGAGAGAAAAAAGAAAAAGGAGAGGTTTTACATCTATACAGATGTTACATACACACACACTTACTGTAAATTCACTTAAACCAAATAGACTAGACCTTCTCTTCCATGCTTCAAATTGAGTACATTCGAATACTCTCTCCCCAACCGCCTTCAACTTCGCATCCATCAGGTCCTGTCCCGCAGGGTCATCCAGGGATGGAATGAATCCGAATTCAACACCAAGCAATGACCAAGCAACAAGCAGGTCGATTCCTCTAAGAGTTTGTCGGCCCGAAAGAACTTCTTCTCGTCTTGGCAATCCCGAACTAGGAAATCGCTGAAGCGATCGACATGGCCAGACGCCTGGAGTGCGTAGATGCATGTGCCCTGCTAGGCATTCTGCTGAAGGCTGAGGGATAATCGGATACTGAGTGCAAAATAGTGCAAATATGTACAAGTATCATCAAGGAATATCAAGGATCTATTGAATCCTGTCCAGCTTCTCACTTTGACTCTTGAATTAGAGTACTTTGAACATAGATCCAGACGTTGCACTGTCTTGTTCAGTTTTAGTTGGTACAGTACAGGCTAGCTTATTTTGTTCTTTACAAGTGACGACCAAATGAAAGGAGAGGCACTTGAGTGAGGGGCTAGTATCTCAAGCCCCTGGAGCGGAAATGAATGGTGCTGATCAATTCTTCGGGTATCAACATGCCACCACTGGCATATGTCTAGCCTTCGGACATGCTGTTGGTGGCACAGGTCTTTCACCAGGAAGTGCAGCTTGCAAGCTATCAAAAATGGTTTATCTACACCTACGTTGATCAAACTTAGAATCTGCCTGAAACAATGGTACCTTTTTCGCATGCTGGCAGCGTGTGATCGGCCTTCAGCACAGGATGTGGCATGATGTTCGTATCCTCGATTTCCATCATCCTCTCCTGGAAATGTGGATACACTTTGTAGGCCACTCGATTTTGAAAGGACTGCACTGGAATGTTTCCTTGCATGGTGAAAAAATATGAAAAAATGGTATACATCGATAGTTCCACTTGCTGCCGCAAATTCACAGCGTCGTCAATCGGTCGCTCTACTCTTTTACTTAGGAAACCAACACCTCTGTAGAGAAATCCACACAAGGCTCCTCGATCACAAAATGCCGCCGCCACTGCTTGATGATGTTGGTCTTCAATGCACATCCTGGAACACTTATTGATTTTGTCAGTGTAGCAAAAAAGATACTGTAAGTTCCAAGTGAGCACCAAATTTGGCAGCAAAAGACCCCAGAGATTTTGAAATTTCTACAAAGATCGAAGGGACTGGCCCGGTTTGGATGTTTGGGGCCCTAATCGGCCCTAATCCAAATGCTGTGTTGCGTGAACCCATGTGAACATCGTGAACCCATCCTGGCGGACCATAAGTGTAGAAGCCGCTGACGCCTCCGTAGATTTCGGAGCCCTCAGCGACCGACGATTGTGGCTTTCAGGGCTTCCCAAACTCAAACTGCACAAAACACTTAAAATACATAGAGTCTCTATGTAAAGGAGAGTTCATGAAAACATCGCACCACCCCAAGACACTCTGGTAATCTCTGGTAAGTTTCTATTTGATCCAAGCATGTCAAACGCCTTTCAGCAGGAAAAGTACAGTAACTGCTCTGCTTGGTTGCGAATGAAGACAGCCCAAGTCAGAAGCTAACAGCAGCCGATGCAGTCAGAAACCATGTGGTGTTGCTAACCAAAACAATGGATGATTCTAACTTAACCATGATCGCAGCGAAAGAAAAAGCAAACAACGGCAACATGAAATGCTAAGAAGATCTTCCAACACCTCAGAAGTTGCACCAAACGTCAACCCACAAACCATGTGTCCATCTGTGCTGCAACCGGTTTGGTACCCAAAGGTGCTCAGCAAATGGCCTGCCGAAAGAAGAAGCGCCGTTTGCAAAGATCTTCCAAGTCTGAACGGTTCCTGACGGAAGCTCAACCACAACATGTTCACAACGCTCAAAAAACCCAAGACCTCCCAATGTCACCCAAAGTACTGTTCGGACTGCTCGAAATTGCAATCTTTTTCGCCGGCTCCCATCTCATGAGTCTCACGTAATGGCTTCAAATCAAAGATAAACTCGCAGTGTAAATCGAACGTCTCTGCGACAAGTAGGGCACATCACAGAACTGGCCTTGCTGACTTGCGCCAGGCGATCATAACATGGTTTGCACACGCAAATGTGCCCACAAGGAACGAAGGCTTCAGATTTCTTCGCGTCCAGGCAAATCACGCACTGGGATTCACGCCGGATCTCCGTCAACTCGCTCTTCATTCGAGCGTTGTTCTCTAAATTCTGGTTCATTTCTAACTGCTCGCAGATGAGATTGAAGGAACTCTTTTCCATCTTTTCCATCTCCCTTGCCTCTTCTGTTCTCACGGCGGCTTCTTGCTTTTGCTCCCGCAATTGCTTCTCGAGCTGGTCTGCCGTCAGCTTCAGCTTGCAAGCCTCCTTCGCTGCGGCACCAGCGCCAGCTGCAGAGAAATGCTCCGGATATCCTCGAGCATCGGTTTGTGCAATTGCACTGGATGATGAAAGGTTTCCGTCCAAAGCCTTCGGCGGTCTGGCTTAAAAAAGCCCTGCTGGCCTCAGGAACCGTTTTGCCGTTTCCTCTTGACCTTACCTTCTTCTTTGTGCCAACACAATTCGCTTCGTGGTTTCGCAAATTTCCAACTGAGTAGACTAATTCACAACCCTGCGAGCCACGCTGATACGTTTCCCCTTTGTGAACCATGGCGAGAAGCACCGCAAGAGATACTATCTTCGAATCAGGGCGGCAATGGTTTCTATGTTTCAAGAAACAAACGCGTGTAAAACATCGGATATGATTTATGCTGTGACATACTCTGTATGGAAAGCAACAAAAAGCAATGGACATAAGACATACTTTCCATTTGAAAACCACTGCTTTGAGAACAAATGAATTGTGTCTACTGACGTTCTTTAATATTAATAATTAATGTGGTTTTTTCATATGTTTTTGAAACCTTGTGACACTCTGAATTGAAAGCAAGGTGTTTCTCTGGCTAAAGCTTTTCGGCCAAACATTCTGACATCTCCTTTGGGAGGTAAACCTGTGAAACAGACGCGTAGTATAATCAAATAATCAAACACACTAAATGGAAACACCTGAAAGCATGATGTGAAATCCAGTGAGATCAAAAGCCGTTGCCGCAAACGATTTCTGCATTGGCAGGGGTGTGAGGATTCATGAACTTGATTATGTGGGGACATAATGTGTATACATGCAGTACAACATTTCCTGAGCGTGCTTTAGGTGCAACTATCATTATTGAATATCCATCATAGCAAGGCTGAGATCCAACACTTATGTAATTATGAATCTACCAGTCAGCATAGTCTGTGTTCATGGCAAACCGCACTGTTGTGTCATAGTTATAGTCATAAAGTCCAAGCTATTCACAGTTGAATCCACGGGGGAGGATGAGGACAGCCTCAAGAATTATACGGACCTTTGCTGCAAATGTGCCCTTCCCTTCGAGCAGTACCAGTGTTGAAAACCACTTTGACAAAAGGCAACTCTGCATAGGGCAGGGTGAGGAAGGATCAAACATATTGTATAATATTGTATATATCGACATCCAACATTCACCCGAGAACTTTAATTTCTGTGGCACCTAGTCCAAATATATGTTGAACGATATGACTCATAAGAGAATCTCCCTCAAGATGATAACAATTGAGATCATTTGGGCGACGTTTGACTCAACAGCACCCAGCACCCAACTTTTCCGCCGCAAACAGGCCGGATCGCTTTCAGCGGTGCCTGTGTCGGGTCACCACCATTCAGTGGTGACTCAAAAGCCGGGGAACCCACGGATTTCCCGGTGAGACGAGCTTGGAAAACGCCCGGCAAGTAAGAGACTCTGAAGGTCTGGCTGTGGCTACCTTGGAATTCAGATGTGATAAAACATGATAAAACATATATAAAGCATATATAAAACATATATAAAACATGAAGGTGATCAAAACTGATAGCCAGACCTCCAAGCTGAGTAGGATACAAGCTGTGCAGGCTACGTCGCACGAGCGCTTTTCGCCCGTATGATACAACTGGTCACTTGTCATGGAGAACACGGTACCTTTCAGCATCTTCACAGCATCAGCTCATTGATTGGTACATCATGGTATATCATGGTATATCATCTTTAATTGCACCGTTGTCTTCACATGTTTGTCCTATGGTCCGATCTCATGCAGTGACATCCTTTCTAAAATGTTCTTCTTCTATTGATTATGGGAGGATACTTATCACACTTATCTATTTGATCTCTAAAAATCAGTGGAAAAAGACATCGCCTCGTCCTCACCAGTCTCCATCCATCTCTCTTAGGATGTGACCCAGTCCATCCCGCTGGAGCTTCCCAGTCGTATTGTTTCATGAACCTTCACGAGTCGTTTCCGATCATTCCATGGAGATCAACTGAGGCGTTTGGAGCTGTGCCATGGCTTTTGCTGAAGTGCTGCCTCAACAAAGCCGCAGAAGGCCCATCCTCTGTTGCCAACAGGAATCTGGTCACCTGCATCAAGCAACAATTCAAACGAAGTCTCAGTCTGTAGTCTGTAGTTCCTGATATTCAAACAGTTCTGAAACAGTTTCACCCGAATATCAGGGACACGCCCCAAATTGACAGGAGGACTGGAGTCGAAATCCAAATGCGTTAATGCGTGGCAGGTGCACAGATCTGAATTTGTTTCGATTGCAGATTGATGGTTTGCGTTGATGATAGAGAAGTGCACATTGTATCAACGTCTGCCAGCAACATCAGCAACTAATAAACGGCTCAAAAGACGCCTCCAGCATGTCCTTCGCCACGCCCCACTCGCCAGCCTTATAGAAAGAGCACCGTCCAGGGATCTTGTGGGTGCATGTTGATCTATTCAGGAATGGATCTTGTTGGCTTAATTAATTGCTTTTTTTGTGGCTTAGATTCTGCCGTGATTTTTCTTGGTCCTCATTGCATCAATCGCTCTTGATCACAGATTCCCAAGTATCACCGAACTCTCTACCTGAATGTGTCAACCGTTCCTGCCGCAACTGCCTCGTAGTTCAAGTAGGCCATGTTAAATCGGCAAAAGAACCTTACAATCAAGAGACTGTTGCCTTCCAATGCCACAAATTGGAAGAATTCCAGAGGTAAAGTTCATGATCCTGTGAAAAGTGAAGATCAAACTAGACTTGCAAATGAGTGCAGCTGAGGATTACACAGCAATCAAAGGGGGTAAACTTTCTTGATATACAAATGGCACACGCAGTCGCACTACAGATGGGCTCAGGATGGCACTCTGAGGTGAACTTGTTCCGCATTGTCATGATATCTGCATCTCTTGTGAGCATGAAGCACATCCTGGGGCCCAGTGGTAGATGAGAGAGGGTGTGGCAAGGCGTTCCTTTGTTTGTCCGGATCCCCCTGCTGCTACAAACATCAAGCAGTAGAATCAGTAGAATCTGGAAACCTCGCCAAAAAAGGACTCATCTAAAGGTCTGGATGAATTGCAGATGATGTGTCTCAAAGTAAGTGAGCCCCAAGCCATCAGTTTAGTGGTCCAAATTCAATGGACACCTCCATGAATCGGAGAATATGATCCTTGAGTCCTTGAGATGTAATCCCCCTCCCAGGTTTAGCTACAGCCCACAGCGCCACAAATTGACATCGGTGCCAAATAGCTGGAAATCATCACTCCAGCGCTCGGCTTTGGTTCGTTCTCGCTCATGGCCTAATTGCTCACGATCAGATGCGGCCCGTCTGTGATTCAAACTTAAGATGTTCAAAGCTAAATCGATCCAAGGCGAACATCAGTGGCAAGCGTTGCTGCGCTCTGAATATGTACCGCTGTGACTCTGGAATGAAAAAGAAAAGGATCCAAAACTAAGAAAAGGGATATACACTTAAGAATGCGACGCAACCTGTACTTGTCCTTCTTTTGAGCTGCCTGCTGCAATCTGCTGCAGAGTCAGAATTCAGCGATCGTTTTATCCTTTTACCTGAAAACATTTTTCAGAATCGTGAAAGACAGAAGACAACGCTGAAAGGCTGGTCCTGCCAGAATTAATCAAATCAAAATGGAAAGTCAATGATACTATTGCATACTATTGCGTAGTAATTAGAATCCGTATCCCGTATCCAGCTACAAAATGTTTTCGAGGTGGAAAGTCCGTGTCCATCTCCTGGGAAAAGAATACCAACAGAGACCTAGACACAAAAGGTAAAGTTCCCTTTCATGCCAAGCTTGCCTCAATCGCAACAACAACAACAACAACACCAGCAACAACAACAACAACAAGAACAAGAACAAGAACAACAAGAACAACAACAACAACAGCAGCAGCAGCAACAGCAACAGCAACAACAACAACAACAACGACGACAACAACGACGACAACACGCAGGAAACCGATCGCAAGCAAGGCGTTGAATCGCTGTCTGCCTCCCGACTGGCAGCCAAGTTGTCTCCGGTCTTTCGGCCATCGGACAATATTCCTGCGCCATTTCAGAACTTGGGCCTCTTGGAATGGTAACTAGACTGAGCATGACTGAGCCACAACACCACTTCCAGGGAGTACCAATGTTTCTCCATTTTTTGAATAGGTTGAACGAGAATATTTTATGATATTTTGTCTTGTACCCTGTGGTAATCAAAAATGCCCCATTCAATTAGTGTTCCATGATTGTCCATTAAAACAACTCCATTTTATTTAGAAAGTTCATGGATTTCCCAGACCGTATGCGTATAGATCCTGATTAAATCCCATTAAATCCCCTTGAATCCCATTGAATAAATCCCCTTGAATCCCGTTAACTCCCACGGAATTCCAATTTGTTGCTAGTTAAACCGTGTTAAACAATTTAAAACCCCTTTCTTGGTCAAAGATCTTAGTCTTAGCACTTCCCATGCTGCAAGTTCCATCTCTCCTTGCACGGCTGCTGGAGGTGGTGCCTGTTCAACCTGGTGGTATGGTCTCATGATGCTGCCAATGTACGCTATGAATACATCACAAAACATCCTGGAAATCTTGTCTATAACTAATGCAAATACATTTACATATTCAATATGTTAAATCATCTTCAATCCTGATGTCAGGTCGCATTCTAGCAAACTTATGCAAGCATGTAGGAAACACATGCTCGGAAATCCTCCAGTGCCAGGTCATTCAAGTCATAGGTGTAGAGCTTGAAAGGCTCCTGCAGTCATGTGGGCACCCAGCTGTGGGACCCGGCGAGTGGCCTTGATCCCAACATCTCTCTGGACAAATGGGTGGTTCTAAAGATTGATAAAGATTGGGTACCCCAAAACCATGAATTTCCTCATTTTGAGATGAGCGATAGTTTGGATATCTTTGGATGGTGTCAGGGTCCCCCATTTTGGGAAAACCCCGAGAGCCTTCGTTGCTGAAAGCCTCACATGGTCGATGATGCGACATTCCTGGCCGTCGCGGCCATGGCAAGGCAAAACTGGCAAAGTCTCAACGGTCAGGGATCCCAGGCTTGGGAGACCCTCATGTACCAAACACAAACACAAACTGTCATCAAATGTCATCAAATGTCATGAAACTCATCAAATGTCAAACAACTATAAACAACTTCTAACATTCTTCCAACACCTTTCGGCTGGACAAGTTGAAAGCGAGAGGTCTGACTGAAGCCCATCAGAGTCACATCCCCCAGAATTTCAGCCAGCCTCAGCAACCTCAACCGACATGAGTTTAATGATGGCGTCGGTCATCAGAATGAGGCAGCCGTATTGCTTGGTGACGGCCTGCAACAAGACTCATGTGTCTGTAGCACTTGGAAATCAGGGACAATTCTGTCCTTCCAGGTTTAAGAACTCAGAAGACGGGCATTTCAACACGACAAATTGTGATATAATTTGCACCAGGACTTGAGGGACGTAGCATTAGAGGTGAAAAAGATCAGCTCCTAGCCAAAAAAGTTGCTGTTTGAGTGTTTCATACTGTTTCTGATGAACTGTACACGTCGAACCCTTCCAGCATATTACAATTACAGCGGTACCCCTTCACTCGCATTCACTCGAGTTTACCCTGGCTTTACACCATTCGCACAGTGGAGAAATTTTCTGTCAAGCCATGGAGGTCTGGTCGCACCTCAAGTCTGGCAGCCATGTTGACGTTGGGGCTCAGGTACGAAGCATCAATCTTGAACTCCGAGCCGATGGCGCCCTGAGCCGATCTGAAAGCTACCTTGGAATTCCTCCAGGCTCTTTAAACATCTTCGCTGCAACCCCTTGGTTCACCCACACTCAAACAACACATCCAAACAATATATAACAATATGATATACTTATCACCAGAGGATGAATGAAAACACTGGCTACACACAGTGATTTTGACTTTAAGTTTTCAGGATTTAGGGTTTCAATTTAGGGTTTAGGTTTAAGGGTTTTAGGTTTTAGGGTTTTGGTGCTTGTTGTTTCGGAAAGTAAATTACTCTACTTCGTGTGATCCCCACCATGACATGTCAGGACGTATATTTGGACATATGTTTAGTATATTCTGACATCCTATCTGACATATATTCTGGCATATATTCTGGCATTCTATCT
>Ga0126342_10007625_pt1 | contig 19370 bp, 20 predicted proteins | sample Cyp1metagenome_FD_92528 | JGI IMG/M metagenome (GOLD analysis project Ga0126342, IMG submission 92528) | Coral microbial communities from Lord Howe Island, Old Settlement Bay, Australia - Cyphastrea 1 metagenome | ecosystem: Host-associated > Invertebrates > Cnidaria > Coral ... | reverse complement strand
CACCATGTCTACCTTATGTAGTGGACGACTTGACAGAGGAGCACAACGAAGCACAACCCAAGGAGTATCAAGGACTATCAAGGAGTATCAAGGAGTCGACCAGCCGTGACCCCTCAGATCCTTCTCAGATCAGATCAGTCTCTCGAGGCCTCATGTGCTCCGAGCACTGAGAGGTCCAGCTGTGCCAACACGCCAGGAATTTCTGCAACTGCTGCAGCCGTGTCCGTTGGTGCAATGTACTCCGTTGGATGGCAACTTGTTGCCTGGCATAGATTTGACAAGCTTTCACAAGATACAAAACATTAAACAAGACATGATACAACATGATACAAAACCGAAAAACAAAACAAAACAACGTCAATGCCCTGTGAAAGGTTGACACAAAGAGCACAAGGCTCAGTGCGTGGTGTTCAATTGGGCTCGATGAACATCTTGCACGTATTGTTTCCATCAAGACAGTCACCGAACGGTTGAACTGAGAAGTCGTGCGTGTCTGAAATTCGTTTGTCAATGTCCGCCTTAGCTGCACATGACTGCGCAAGGAAACCAGGCCGTGTGTGGTCAGCTTCTTTTGTCTGTAGCTCCTGAGACATGATGTCCATGTCTGTTTCTCAGTTGTGGCCAGTTCAACACAGTAGCTCGGCCGAAATAGAAATCTCATGAATCTCAATAACACATTTGCGTCCAGTCAGACATTTGTGTCCGTAAACCACAAAGACGAACGGGTGCTACAAGTGTCCTCGCTATGTGGTTGGCAGAGGCCTTTGCAAGTCGATCTTGCCGATATCTCTTGAAGCCCTGAAATGCCTGTCGTGTCTGCAGGGACTGAGGGCTTCTAGCTTCCAAAATCAGCTCAGTCTGAGATGCATTGACATGTCAATCATGTCACATGTCACAAATTGTATCAAATTGTCACACGGAGTTTGTTTCAAGAAGGAATTCGCTAAAGCCTCAGAGACCTGCTAGGACAGCATAGGACAGCACTGGGGATCCATGCTTGGCTTCACAATCTTCCGACATCTTCAAGAAAGGCTTCTGTAACTTGGACATTTCTCGCATTTTCTCGCCTTCATCAGCAAATGCTGTGTTCGCAAAGCTGATGCTCTGTCGTTGCGAGTGAAATCCACCAGGTTCTGCCACAAGCAGAAAAGCTGCTCTTCCAAGCTCCGCGCCTGGTCACGCTTCGGACTGAAGGGTACCCTCTCTCAACATTTCTCAACATGTCTCAACATGTTGCACAAAATCACATGTTCCAGCTAGTTGCACCTGCCTGTTTGCCTCCATTGCATTTGATCCAATCAAAACATTCAAAGTGCATAACTCTACAGTTACAGAACTGGAATGCAATGCAAAAACGCTCAAAGAATGAAGGATCACAGCACTGTTCTAGGGACCTTCAAAGAGAAGCGGCGTTCAGCTTCAGTTCGGCAGTACCGCGCGCGCTCAACTCCTGGCGCAGGGGACTAAAAATGACCAAAGTGCTTGCACTTGGTCTACCTTGGTCTACCTTGGTCTACCTTGGTCTACCTTGGTCTACCTTGGTCTACCTTGGTCTACCTTGGTCTACCTTGGTCTACCTTGGTCTACCTTGGTCTCTAAAAGAATTTGAAAGAACTGAAGTGCTTGACCCAGGTCAGAATTCCGCTGTTCCATCCTTTTCTCGCGGAGAATTGCTATAATACATAGTTCTTGCAACAAATATCAGTACGTATCAATCATGTATCGTCATCCATCATCATCTAATGAATCTAGTAACATCTAATAACCTAATCTGAATCTAAGCGCGTTTTTCAATCTCGAGTTTCCATGCCTCTTCGGAGCCCTTGCGAGGCAAATCGTAGCAACAGCTGCCAACGACATCGCTGAGCTTTGCGGCGCTGAAGCTGTTTCTCACGACCTCACCAATACATCACAAATCAACACATGAGTAACACATGAGTAACACATGACATGCATGAAAACATATGAAAACAACTGTTTGTAATTACTTGTAATCTTAAGAAACATAATCAGAATGGCACAAGTCTTGTCAACTGACATGGGCTAGGATCCAACATTTGATGCAGCTACGAGCTTGAATCGACGTGTGCAAAGTATTGACTGCCAATCCAAGTCTCTATACGTGCAAAAATAGTGTGAAGTGTCAAATATTGTCAAGACAGGGGAAAAATCCACTCGTTTCATCGGTGGAGCCAAGCCGATGCATTGAGTATTTTGAACGTGTCTTGCAACGTGTGTTGTAACGATCTGCATTGCTTCATGCATTGCTTCAAGATCTATAGGTACCGACGCATCCGGGCGTAGCTGCCGAGAGCTGTAAAGGCGGCACACAGCCAAAGCTCGGGCGTTTCACCAGCACGCCGGGCTGCAAACTTTGACAGCCTGAAAATGAAAAGATTGGGAGATATGGAAAGTCACACGTTTGTTCATTGTGCTGTTTAAAAAAACAGCAAGGTGGTGTCAAGATGTCAAGGTGTCAAGAACACATCATCTCGTCTTCACATGAGTCATGTTTTAACAACAAATGTCCAACCTCGAAAAATTAGCTGCCAAGGTAGCTTTTGACCTGCTACTGTTAATGAACAACCCGTGTTCTGTCCTACGAATATGACATATAATGATTATAATGGTACTGACATAGTGACAATTAGTGATATATCCTTGCACCCCCATCATCCCCTTCCAATTGTTGAGACGCCTGTAGCTCTTTAGCCATTGACCAAAAAACCGCTCAGAGCGTAGACTTTGCACTCTTGAGCAACCTCAGAACTTTACAAGCAGAATTGGGCTTTACATTCCTTGGGACCTTGGGAACATATACTCAATATACTCAAGAACAAGCATCAAAGAGCCAGAACCAACCAGTTGTTCTGGTTGAAGCCATGACTTGTCTGTTGCTTGGTTTTGCAGTTTGTGCCTCATCGCACAAGCAAATTCTGGTCAATGCAACCAAGGTGCTGGGCTGTGAACGTCTCAACTTGGTCACAACCTCCTGTTAATTCCAGGATGCAGTGGCCCACCAAATTCAAGTTCCCTTCGGAAAGGCCCCCTGACTCCATGTTTTCCATGTTTTCCATGTTTTGTTGTGAGATCTGCATAGATCTGCATAGATCTGCCTGGTTTCCACATGTTTCCACGCTCCGGTCCTTCCAAGCTCGTAGAATATGCGACAGCCGTCGTGAACGCCACTGCAAGGCAGTGGCTTCATCCAGCACCGCCGATCGCATACCGAGAGGGACGAGCACGCTGCATGGAGACCTACATCAAAATATATCAAGATACTTATAGATTAAAGAAGATTAAAGAATGATTAAAGTAAAAAACAATACACACAATTCATGGTACTGAAATGTATTGAGTATACTATAGTATACTTGGTCTACTCATGGAACCTATTTGTGGAACCGATTAATTCATATATTCGCGCGTCTTGTACGTACCTAATCGCAAAGGCTGATCTCATATCTTGCTCGTGTGTGGCACAACGGAAGGGCGACAGTCAAGTTGGTGAAGATAGGTAAAGATTGGCTTCTTACACATATCCAACAGGCGCTCAACCATCTTGAGCAGCTCAACATCTCACATGCAGGGCACTCCAAGCAAAAGGTGCATGACAAACACATTGGAATTTGCTGTGTGAACTCTTGGCAGTTGCCTGTGCCTTGAGAAAACAAAAAATGAACAAACTCAAAGAAACAGCGAGAGAAACAACAAGATCTTCATCATACTGTGTGTCTATGTCATACTTTGATTTTTCTTTTTTATTTATGTTTATGTAATATCATATAATATGAATGAATCTGTAATAATCTATATGAGTCTATAATATCATATAATATCTATATAATTGTCTATAATAGGATATTACATAATATAAATTGTCGATAATGATATAGGACGACATTCGAAATTCGATCGAGGCCTGGTCCTGGCACCGGAGGCGTGGGTGCAGGCGATGCCAGCGGCGTCGCAACGGGAGTTCTCACTGGTGTGACGGGTGCCGAAATGGAAGGCATCGGAGAGGACAACCAGGCCCTGCAGGCAATGGCAGATGGAAAGTCAATGTGGAAAGTCAATGTGGAAAGAACAATGAAAGAACAAATGCAATGAGGAAAGAATGTGGAATAGAACTGGAAGTAAAGATCGGTGAAGGTAAAGACAAATGCAATGAGTGACAAGTTGAGTCAGGAAAGTCAATGACTCTTTCAACCCGAGGCAAAGATGTTGGTATCCTACAATGAAGCTCAAAGTGATATCTTGACCCAAATTGTTCACCCTCTACAAAACTCGGGATGAACAAGATTCAGTACCTCAAGTGACTCAAGTGACTCAATCATCAATGCATCCGTGACAGCTCTACCAGCTCCGGCCTAACCCCTTGTGCTGGAGAAGCGTGAGAAGCACTCTGCGGCGAGGGCATGAAGACCGGGCTTCCCTGGCCGTCATGGTCATCAAAATCATCAAATCTATCAGATGTCATCAGCCAGTCATCAGCAAAGAACATGGGAATGACACAGTTTGGTCATGATTGGTCACGAGTTTTGTCATGGTTTTTGTATCTTGTCTCATCTTGTCTCACTGAAATGCCACAGCCGGTTTGATCTTTGAACCAGCACTGACATTGAAAACGATTGCGAAACTCCTGCGAGACTCTCGTTTCTTAGCATGGGTTGACTTGACTCGTACCTTGTCAGGGCTGGTTGTCATCCTTTCAGTATATCTTTGATAGGGGGTCCCTTTGCGCCATAGAAAAAAAACATGTCTAGCCATGCCAAAACAAATGTTTGCACATGTTTGCACTGGATTTTTCCGCACCCAGCACAGCCTCCCATTCCATTTCGATCGTGCGGAGACTTTTTGACCAAGAGTGGTAAAGCCCTCTAAGAGACAAGTGAAACAACAAATTTGGATGCAAAAATTTAGAGACGAAATCAAACAAATCCAATAGTGTTGCGAGTGTTGGACTAGTCGGGTTGAATCACATTGAATCACATTGAATCACATTGAGTCGCCCAGGGGTGCCTCCATGGACGCAATTTGTATCCGAGAAGTTAAGGGCCTTGGGTCGAGAACGGTACCCTTCAAGGTGCAGTGTTCAAAAGCAGAGCCAGTCTTTGCGGTATCTGAACATATCTGAACATGAAAAGACATGTTTGTTTGTTTTGACTGTTTTGACTGTTTCGACTGTTTCGACTTCGGTTGTTTCAGAGTGTTTCAGGCTGCCATGGATGTCAAAGAACAATTTCTATCAAAATGACGTAACTATTCCTGTTGAATCTATTCAATATCATCATTAGGACTGTACCAAAAGTTGATGTGGAAACTTCACCCTAAACTAGGCCCTAAACTTTCAAAGGGGAGAGTGTTTTTTCCTGTCCTCTGAAATTATGGAGCATTAAAAACATCGAGGCCCTGGCAATTTCCCGGGTGATGCCTGGAATGAAAACAAGCCTTGGATGAACTGAATGAATGTTTGGTCACTGTGACACAGCATTTCTAGAGCAGTGTGACACAAGAAGTTGCTGAAATTACCATTCTCTCCGATCTCTCCGATCTCTCCGATCTCTCCCTTCCCCAAAGCAGGCCAGAGGGACTGAATGCACCGGAACGAAGGCTTGAGGTCCCTAGAGAGCAAAAATGTGCAGTGGGAACGACAATATCGACAATCCTTCACACAGTCTCTCCACGGAACCCAAATACAGTACTGAAAAATACTCTCAACCTGTCAAACCCTTCTGTTGCACCATCTCATACATTCCGTACATTCTTGGTTGTTAAGTGTTGTTATCTCAATAACTTGTATAACTTTACAAAATGAAATGTAACACCAGGAAAAATGCACGCAGTACCTGAGTATTTCTCAGTTCCTCTGCCTTTGTAAGGGGGCATCCAGCCTCCCTTTCTGTATCATTCTGTACATTTCTGTACCAGGCCTGTCTTCGCAAAGCTGGAGACTCTTGGAAGACCTGCGACACCACTGCGGAGGTGAACGCCCACCTCCACCTCCACCCACCTTGACCAAGTGTTCACAACAAAGTTCGGACGACAAAAGTTGACAAACCAGTAAAGAGTTCTCAAGGAAGAACGACGGATTGGAAGCATAGTAATGCATAGTAGGCAGTGACTCAATGTCAGACTCTGTCGAATTTGTGAAAATGCATGAAATTGCATAATCTTCTAAGATCTTCTAGGCACATTGTAAGGGAACAAGCAAACCATGTTTAAGATATAATGTTTTCCACGCGGTCTTTGGTTATGTTTCATGATGTTTCCACCGCCCATATGTCAGCCTGGCGCGGGGATGGCAAACACACTTCAGAGGCATAGCCTTTAGGCCTCAGCATGGAGAACATCAATTGGATCAATATCAAATGGGGCGATTCCCAAAATTTGTTTCGATCAATCGTTTTGGAAACATTTCGGGCACTGGGATGCTCTGGAAGTGTGCAAGCAGTCTTAGTCAATCTTGATAGTCTCGATGTTCGACAACGTCAGGGCGAGTCACACTCTGTTCGTTTCTGCCAGTTTGAAGGCATGCACTATGAATGTAGCAAAATTATATATATATATATATATGTGTGCGTACCTAATTATAATGCGGGCTACCTTATGCAAAAATACTAGGTGCCACTTCAAAAAAAATGAATCAGAGGTGTTTGTAGCTAGGAGACACTCCAAAATAATATGTTCATAAACACCATAACCCACCCAAAATAATTTTCTTTCAAGCTATCCACCCCCCTCAAAATAGTTCCTAACAGGTTGAAAACAAATTGTTTGGTGGTTCCACTATTACTCTCAAAACTGTTCCCTTGCCTCAACATATGTTTCTTAATTATTTTGAGGTGGTGGAAGATGGTGACGGATGATTGAAAAAAAACAACCGTGCCACTTCAAAATAATAACCAGCAAAATCTAATGCCGTCTGATGCCGCCTGGCAGGGCAGCCGCTCAAGCGTGGAAAAAAAAAACAAAGGAGGTGGCGGCACCACAAATCAAATAAATCATCTCTAAGCCGCCCCCGTTTTAAAACACCAGGCAAATATTTTGGGGGTGGGGGTACTACTAGACCACCCCGGGAAAACAATTTACCTAACCTGGCAAAACTCAACTTCCCCTGGAATAGATCAAAAAATGCCAAATTGATCCAAATTGACCCAAACTGTCTCAAAGAGTCAAACCCTGAGAATTACCATGAATTACCCACTGAACCACCTATTATTTAGAACATCGACTTTTGGGCAAAGAAATCTGAATCGGCCCCTTTCTCCCCAATAAATTATTTTGGGGGTGGGGGTACTACTAGACCACCCCGGGAAACCAATTAACCTAACCTGGCAAAACTCAACTTTCCCTGGAATAGGTCAAAAAATGCCAAATTGATCCAAATTGACCCAAGCTGTCTCAAAGACCCTCAAAGAATCAAACCATGAGAACCTAATTATTTTGGGGGCGGTGGCACTACTGAACCACTTATATCGACGTTTGGACAAAGAAATCTGAATCGACCCCTCTCTCTCCTATAAATTATTTTGGGGGTGGGGGGGTGCCACCAGACCAAACCAGGAAATAAATCGTTGTGGGAGTGGTGGTGCTGTCGGGGCACCCTGAGAATTGTGGACTTTTCATGCTGTCCATGCTTGTCCTATCGTCTTGGTGTTGAAATATGCTGAAATTATTTTGCTGGTGGAATGCAAGTACCCCCGCTCCATGAAATAATTTTCATGCTGGGTGTCTGACAATTATTCTATACAGTTGGAACTCTGTGAAATAATTTCCCCTGTCCAACTGAGAAATTATTTTGGGGTGCCTTCAGTCAATTATCTAAAACTACTTCAAGGTGCTTCAACTTCTGTAGAGGAAAATTATGTTGCCTCATCAGGAGGTTACGGGTCCATAAATTATTTTGCTATGATTCTTGCTAGCTGATGTTAGCATCAACATTATGGAAAAAAAAAGTACATTATTTTGAAAAAATAATCCAGAACCAGGTTTCACCCCAAAATAATTATTTGAGGTAGGACGCATTATTATATTTTTACCTATCTGTACTGAATCTGCATATGTTTCTACCGGGCTCAGGTTGCTGGTGGCACCGCTCAGTTCATGCTCTCGCGCTGCCGACTTCTCAAGTCCAAGCGAAGCCTCCAAATCTTCCATGAAATCTTCCAAGAAATCTTCCAAGCTCTGGGCATTGCAACTCTTCCAAGGCCAACCTGCCAAAACTTTGTGCGTGCAAAACTTTGCGCGCTGCGGATATTGTAGACCCTTTCAATCTTTCTGCTGGTATCACAACTCCCTCAAAAAAAACATCGGCTTGTTGCTCCTTAGATTGTCGATACCTCCGAACGATCCTCACGTTGTCTCATATGTTCTGATCATGCAACCTTGACATTTCACTTTTTTTCACGTTTATTAAGTCTATTCATGACATTTCGAGCCCTATTCACCTCACTCGTCTCGTGGCCTGTGGAGCTGATGCTGCGCGAATTTGTGCTGGAGGGTGCACATAGGTGGTCACTGGCCTGGCCCAGGACGGAATTTCCGGAGGCGTCAGGACCCAACACAGTGATGCATGTATAATATAACATGATATGCGCATATATATATATATATATTATATGTGAAATGTGTATATGTATACATTTTATATTTGTATATGTTGTAGTATACACTTGTTTAATTCTTGTATAGTTGAAACAATCGTAGCATTAAGATGCATTAAGTAGCAATAATGCATATTACACATCGATCTTGCTGCTACTTGGACATGCTTGGACTGAGATCATCACTTTCTGCCTCACTTCAGGCGTGTCCCTTCCCCACCCAAATTCTTGCTTTGAACCACGGATCGAAGTGCTATATTGGTCCTTTCTTTGTATCTTGGCCTGCTGCCACATGCATTGTTGCAAGCATGTTGCATGACATGTGGATTTGACGAAATTGAAGCCTATAACGTCCAGTTTGAACCATGCTGACTGCGGTATATCCAAATGATCAACCATCGAACACCAAGGATCACGTTCATTCTTAGATCACATCTGCCATGCTTGTCTTGTGTGTTGGTGGTCCTATATCTTCATGTGCATAATATGCATAGATATCATTGATATCATATAGATATCCATAGATCGTGGAAAACAATATAAACTAGAAGAGTTCCTTGGGCACCCGACCCTCGTCCACGTGGAGTGGAGTTGCAAGCCACGTTAGCAACAGCAACGTTGGCAAGGTTGGCAACGTTGGCAACGTTTGCAACGTTTGCAACATGGGGAGCGTAGACTGCCCGTGGCTTCTCCTCGAGAATTCCCAGATAATCCACGACAAGGAAATCTGAACAGATCCGAAACGCGGAGAAAATCATGTCCACCGGCTGTGAGAAACTATCATGTGACAACAATGCTAAAAACAGAAAAATGCTACACGTCACTGGAACATGCCCCTCACAAAATCAGCGTGTACAATGTTGAACTCCAAACCTGCAAAAAGGAAAATCCACCAGAAAATGATACAGTCGTCGTGTCTCTACAGATACAGGATGATACAGGGCTGAACATGGGCTGAACATGCCGTGCATTTCTGGCTGCCCAGCATCCTCTTTCTCTGACCGTGGTGGAGCCAAGAGTGTGCTGTCAGGTGCAGGCCCTGAGCACGAAAGGCATAGGCAAACTCAATCATTGCCATTCTAAAGGTGACTGGAGTTATATACTTGGAGTTGAGCTGAAAAAATAGGAAATGTGCAGTTTTAGAAACATAAGGAGAAAGTGATCAGAAACTGATGACACCGTGTCTCCTGAAGCTTTGATGCCCACCTGTTTGTGAACGAATTTCGGAGATCTTGTCTTGAAAATCTTTGCATCTCTTCTCTAAGACCTGATAGCAGAGATATCGGATAGCCACAAGGTGAGCAGCTTCAAAAACGTGTGTTTACCCTGGCAGTTTTGGAGGTTCAACAGAAACCCAGTTTGCTTCAAGCTGTAATAGGCAGAACCATGGTATAACAATCTCTTGTTCAGACCTTGCTCAGCTGTTCACTGGCTGCTTCGCTTCTGTATGTCAATTCGCAGACATCGAATGACGGAAGAACAGATGAGTTGAATTAAGGCCAGTGCATTCTGCCGCTTCTGCGCAAGCAAAAGGTGGCTGTGCATGCCCACCTCAAAGTCAGCGGTTCCCAGAAAAACTTGCCTTTAAGCCTGACATGTGACCGACAAATCTCAAGCCGTAGCTTACCCAAGTCTTGGGGTGCTGAAGAGGTTAGCTATCAGATGCTATCAGTAAAGTCAGTAATACACCATCTTGCGAATTCCTTGGCACCCTTTCGACCCCGCAGCGGCAGAGACCATAGCATTTGCTGCGAAGACAAAATAATAGTTGCATCTAATATCATCTAATTCTCTTGAGTAGAAGACAGAAAAACTGCAAGCTCCTTTGCTTGAATGGGTCTGTACTTGAATGCGGCATTGATCTACGATGTCCAGGCTGAATACTTACTCCTTTTCGCGTCTTGGGCGAACGACAGCAGAGGTCGTGCAGACTCGCTCATCAACAGCCAAGTCTAAGATCCGCTCTACTGCCTGTCGTAACCACTCCACTTCTTGCCTCGGAATCAGTTGGTCTCAAAATGTGGAAAGTCTACAGAAGTCAGCACAGAAAAAGGGATCCTGGTGTTCTGTAGGAAAAGTAGAGTTGTGTCACAACGCTCTACATTTTATGGCACTGTTATGTGCATTGCAGGCAGCTCACTTGTCAACCCTCTAAAACCTGTGTGTTGCATTTCCGTCACGAATCTTCTTTTGAATCCTCCTTCTGCCGGAGGCCATGCCTCTCTAACAGCAATGCATGCGTTTTGCGTCTGGTAACATGCCAGGCATGCCATGTATCAGCCAGGTCAGTGTCCTCTGCACCTGACGCAGCTGTGGACAGGGCCACATTTCTTGAAGATGGTGATGAAAGAAGATGAAGGCTGCTCAAAGTGATTGCAATCTTGCTCGGACGGCATGGACACAATCTTGTGGGTGTTTGTGCCACCAAAGCCACACACTTGCTCAGAACTGCCTTATCGAATTGTGATGTGGAATGCATCGGGCGTGCAAAAAACTAGTTCATTACACTTGTCAGGAAAGAAAGTTGGAAACTCCAGAGGTGGAAGGCCATCATCGTCATATCCAAGAGGAAATAAATAGACATGGAGCTCCACAAAACCACAGTCTTGAGTTGCGCCAACAGTGAAGAATGAAGTCCAAATTTGTCACCCTCATCCGTCCATAAGCTTAACATCAAAAGTATCCAGATGTGATCCTCGTTGAAATTCGTTGCGCCAACAGTGCAGACATGAAGTGGAAAAACAAATCGTCTTGCCGGTTCTGAGCTTAGCCGGTTGCTAAAACGAGCGCAGGCACGTGCAATCTGCGTCCAGATTGCATATCACAGCAAACTTGGAGTGTCTTCGTTGAGTGGTGACTCCAAGAATGCCCACCGCTCCCCTGCAACTAAGATATATCAGGGTACAAGTTTTACATCTATTGAGATGTTTCACACATACAATACCAAATACATACTGTTGTCCCATCAAATCCTTCTGGCTACTGTACAGGTGCAAAAGGATGTGACCAGCTTTCTAGCTTTCTGGATACGTTCTGAATACATCTGAATCTGTCGCCAGCGCGGCCTGCGCCTGCGTTGGAACCAGGAGCCTGGCACACCGACCGGATTCGATTGGCGGATGCGATGAACATCAACCCATATCAATCCATATCAATCCACTAAGTTCATCCCCTAGGTTCATGCCCAAGCCCCGAACTAAATGCACTCAAGAAGTGTTGTGTCTCTCGCAGACGAACAACACACGACTTTGTCAAGCTATGGAGCCTGGATTTTGCCCCGGTGCAGATCCGCTTCTCGCAACTGCGCCTTAGCCAACATGTTTTTCCAACATCTTTTGGTGGCTGAGCACCTGTAACACCTGCCTGTTGTTTTTACCTATGCACCTGTAAAAACTTGGCCTTCTCATTCAAAACTTGGAAACAGTTTGCATAATTCGCCCTTCAGCTTCTACAACTTTCTACAACGCTGTGTTACCACAAGCTGGGTGTCAAACAGAGCAGCGCCTGAACTTGTCATAGACTTCCTGCATCCAACGCACGTCCAAGATCAAGGAAGGTTCGGTCGAGGGGTGTACAGTTGTGATTTTAGAATGTTTTGGAGTGTGACTTGGAGTATTTCAAAGTGCTCGGAGAGAAGTCTTTTGATTGCCAAATCGCCATATAAGATATTTAAGTCTTTCAAGTCCATACTCTGGGAGTAGCCGTCATTTCCATTCGTTTCCGTTCATTTGCGTTCTTTTTTCCGTAATTTCCATCTCCAGATGTCTCCAGATGTCTCCAGATATCTCCAGATTTCTGTCGTAAGCTCCTGCAGAAGTTCTTGCAAGCCATCTGCCCGGATCCCGCGCTTCTCCTCAGCCTGAGACACGGCTGAGATACACACAGCACACACGAGAAGCACTGGCCATGCCATGGCCATGCCGTGGCCATCACCTCTGCCAAAATACATAAGATAGAATATGATAGGATATGATATGATAAATATATAAATATCATAATATATCATATCATGTAATTAGATAAAATGAGAAAGAGGACAAGATAAGTAACTTCACAACGGCATGGTCCTACTTGAGCAACAGGATTCAGCAAAGCACATGGATCAAATTGGCAAGTGCATGGATCGGCTGTCTTTGCTTACATCTACTGCAGTTTGCAGGCAAGGGAGCCATCTATCTGAAAAAAATCTCAGAGAGCAACATGCATCTGACCAGCTGACCACCGCTTTGCACTCAAGTGTGCTTGGATAGAACAAAAGACCCACCGACAATGCATGACGGAGATTGATGAAGACAGAATCTTGAAATAAACACATCTGACATTTGCGCTCGGGCGCAAAATGTCTGTGGATTGGCCGGGCCCTGCACGTCGTTGAAAGAAGTCGATCGCGACCGACCTCAAATGAAGCTTTGATCAGAAGATCTCAGTTCAGAAACTTGCAAAAAAGCCGCTATGCCAATCTCAAGATGTCATTCTCTAAACTCTTGATACGGTCTCAAACATGTGGCTTCTTTGGCTTGTTGAATATCTATAGAGTCTCTCCAGGACTGCAGTGTTCTTCCAAGGGCAACGGACAAAACCCCAGTGTCTGAAGAGTTTTGGATCGAGTGCCCGAGCTCTTCATCTTGGATCGCTTTGGAGATTCTTTTGAAGGACTCGTGGCACTTGCCTTGATAAATTTCATCATTTTGTCACATCGCTCGTAGCACTCGTAGCACTCGTAGCGCACTCGTCGTTGGTTTTTTAGCAAATTTTATGCGTCGTTGTTTGTCAGTTTGACATCAGTTTGACATCACTGACATCCCTCGTAGCGTCGAGCATCGTAGGCTTCCGTCCCTTGCGCCCGGAACGCGCCTGGAACTCTTCCAGGTGCCGCTCTGGACTTTGCGGCTTCTGCCACGGCACGTGCGCCAAACATCGCTACAATTCGCTACCAAACTTACAACTATTTACACAACTATTTAAAAACTATTTACATCATTTTTACAACTGGTCCAAATTGTCAATTTAAAGAAATACATGTCACAGGTTGTAGCGGTTACAGGATGTTACATCTACAGTTTGCAATCATTTAAACTTTGGGAGACTTGCTTTTGGCATCGCTTTGCGGATTGTGATCAGAGCCCAAAGGGTGCAAAGGGCCTCTGTTGGCAACGGATCAGGCACAAATCTCTGTGGTTCCAAGCGGCTCACCTCGGCCACACAGATGAGCAACCCGCCACAAATGCTCTCAAAAGACACCATTGCAATCCATTGGGCAATGAAGATGCACATACGGAACACTATAATATCATATCATTATTTATATATCTATATATAACAATGGCGCACTTTTAACCTGTTGGTCCCCATTTGGAGGAGACAAGACCAGCTTCAAGCGGAACATCCCAAATGAAGTGTTGCAAGAATTGAGGGAAGAGTAGGCCTAGAAGGGAACTGAATCGCTGTGCGTGTTGTTTTTTCAGAGGTGCAGCAACTCAACGCGTGTCAATTGTAGTAATAGCTCGTCAATGGTTCAGTTGTTACAGCTGGCATCTTCATCTCTGCATGTCCCTGCTGTACACCGGCAAATCACCAGCCTGGCTCTCTTCGTTGCTTCTCGCTTCAATCCGCGGCCCCTGAAAATACAGAAAAGAGGATCACCTGTCCCCAAAGGCTTGTTTACACTTAACATCACTTAACTTATATTCAAAATATTGGTCTACTGAGAATCACCCTCTCATCTCCAATTGCTTCAAAAACTTGCTCTCATGGATAAGACATCGCTTCATGCTAGTTGCTATTTTCAATACAGTATGCACAAGAACAAAGCATTGGTTCGAATTGGACCAAAGATCAACAAACACATACCGACCATACAAAATGATCTCTCCAAACTGTTCGGCTTTATGTAGCTCAATTCCCGTCTGCGTGGATATTCGGATGCATACCTATATACCTGCGGGTCAAAAGAGGGCCTCTGATTTTAGTGATTTCTGGCAATTGTTGAACTATGTTGAACTAATTCCGTTTTGAGGTATCTAAGTGCTCCAAGTTCTGACCCTTACCATCTCTTACCATCTCTTACCCATGGTGGCCACATGGCCTCAGGAGGGGACACCGTAGCCACAGAAGCCACGGAAGCCACGGAAGCGACTGTAACTGCGGAAGCGACCGTCACCGCAGAAGGCACCGGTGTGACCATTGCCACCAACTTGTCCTGTCACATCTGCCACAAAACCAGTGGCTACAGTGCCTACGGTGCCTACAGCGGCTGTTGGAATATGTTGGAATAGCGCCTATTACAACTGTAGACGTGCAAAGATGGAGTCATACAGAAAGTAGCAAATGGGACTGGTCAAGTGAAGCTATGCCGCCTGTTTCCCATACAAATTCATCTGGGTTGAACATGCTAAGGAATGGGGGCATGGTCTTGAAATGAGGCAGTGAACAGGTACAACACAGTAGAAATCACCTGTCAGAGTGAACATTGAGGTATCTTTGAGCCCAGTCTTTTCAGAAGAACTCCTTTATTTCTAAATGGGGGAGCATCTCCTACAGTACATAATGTCCAAAAAACCCGAATGCATGTCTACTGATTCCTAAGTCTACTACAGTACGGCTTCAAATGGCAAGACTCTTGCAGCAAGACTTCTGCGACCGTTTCAGCATGCGCCAAAGCTTGTCCTTGGCATCTTTGGACAGAACTTCCCGGACTTCTCCAGGGACGCCCACCATGGTTTTCCTGCGAATTTGTTTCTCCGGTCGCGTCACTGTAAGTTGTAAAATGTTGTAACCCTTGTACTCACAATAGTATGTACATGTATGTACCAATGGGGTACTAGAACCACCAAAGGACTATATAGCGCCAGGGATTATTGCACGACTGCGTTCTCAAAAATACAAGAGCTGCTTCAACCATTGACTACATTTAGCTCTGCTTTGACTAAACAAGGTCAGGTCAGAGTGAACTCACTGGAAGCGTCGCAGGTAATACGTTCAGTATCCTTCGTATATGCTGTATATATGTATATAACTATATAAAATTTTATGAATTATGATATGTATGTATATCGTTGCATACAAGTGTATATATATATATATGTATTATTATGTGTGATGTATTATATGATGTGTTAATTTTAAAAAATATGATGTGATTTCTTTGACCAATTTGAAGCATCGGCTGCCTTCGTGAACTTGTGCTCTCAACTGGAGTTGGTAGCTGTGGCACCTCCTGGAAAAGTACGATCAGGATCGAGCAGGAAAGGAACAAAATGGAACAAAGAGGAAAGAATAGGAAAGATGTGTTGGAAGAGGAACAAATCCATTCAGAGGGCATGGGCTATCAGCTATGAGCTCACCAGATCTTAGCAGCATGTTTATCACACTTTGCCACGCTTTATCAAACGATCCTTTTTCTTTGCTTTTGGGACAAACATGTAGGAGAAGCTGGCGATGCAGCAGGCCCGGAAAGCTTCCGGCCGTTTTTTCCTCGAGTTTACGAAAGCCAGCCACTATTCCAAAATTCCAAGCCTTGATGGGCTGCGAAGGGTTCGTAAATGTTTCCAGTATGCTTCTGTGATCGGCGGACTGGCACGTCTCTTAGATTTTGACATATTGATTTTGATCAGCAATTAGGATATATGTTTGTAAATGTTTATAATAATCGTGATATATCTCTATAAACTTCATACGGTGCTCCCGTTTCTCCTTCAGTTCCTCTGCCGGATACGGCTCTTCAAAGCCTTTGCCGCGGGGATACTGGCTCAAAGGATTCTGAAAGGATCCCTTGCCCTATCTTCATAGCTCATACAGCTGATACATGCTGATACTATCAAACAGAGTAACAGAAGACGCCAACAAAATCCTGGGTCACAAAATCTTGCCAGGTTCTTTTTCCGTTTTAAGCCATGTCAGCCTGGCTCATTTTGCCTGGCGGATGCCTGGCGGCATTGTACATTGGCCTTTTGGCTCAGGATGAGCTACAGCAGCTACTACTAAAAGTAGTGTCGCTTCCGATTTTTTCTACAGATCTTTCGCTCCAGGGGAGATCTCAGGGATGTTTGTAAAGTCTTCGAAGTGACACCAACTCTGACACTGACAGTTGTGAAGCTACGAAGCAGAAGTTTCGCAACTCGGTTCACCTCTGGATTCGAAAGCAGAAACAAACAAAAATTGAAGGGGAATTTGGACATCACTGGACACATTCTCAAGACATAGCAAGCTTTGGACTAGCATTGATAAAGAGTGATAGAAAATATGAAAGAATGCTAGACTCTGATAGATCTTCGACTCTGCCAAAGAATTGCCTCATTGCTCGCTTTCAAATCAACAGGACACGCCTCACTAAGAAGTCCGACTCTTCACGACTCACTGGTGGCTTTGAAAGCGAAAACCATCGGGTAAACTCGGGTAAACCATGAAATCTGTAAACAGAGCAGAAGAACACCCGGAATTTGTGAACTGATGTGAAATGCCACGTGCGTTCATGTCACTTCATGTCACTTCATGTCACTTCATGTCACTCAGCGAATCCACCAGTGATGTGATGACCTCTGGCAACACCTACTGTGCATTGAACTTTCAGATTCAGTCCCAGCCAGCATTGACACCATAACTTGCACCCAAACGATATTAAACGAAGCAAGGAGGTCAGAATTCAAGGTCCTCAACTTTGATTGACTTTATACACTGTAGTTTTAGTATGTTTAAAGGTTGGATTTCCATGTGCATGATTATGTTTCAAGTTTGAGGACCAAAAAATAAAGAAGAGTGAATACTAAATCTCTCCATCTTCCTGCCTAGACATATCTAAATACTTATTATATGGAACCTTCCAACACATCCCTATGCATTTGGAAGGTGCCATTCTTCGACACCGGGTCTCAATGGGTCGTATTCAAATCAGCACTTTGTCGAGTTCATCTTGCCTGGCAATCTGAACAGTCACACAACATGACAAACGTCGAGGCAACGTCGAGGCAACGTCTCTGAGCTACGACATCCGACGTCTGAGGCTTCGGACCTACGGCGGCGGCTGCGATGGCGGTGGCGGCAGCTTCGAGCGGCTGGGACCTTCGAATCCGAACGGATCTCTCATGGATACCGTCATGGTGTCATGGCGATTCACAGTGTCATATGTCAGACACTGAATTAAAAGCTCCCAAAAAGTGAAGCATGTTGAAGCATATCCGCCGACCCCGCCGACGGCAAGGGGGAGCGCGTCAGAGAAGACATTGCAACCAGCCAATGCGAGCAAACTGCAAGATCCAGAGAGAGGGAAGCAGACGCATTGGGTTTTGGTGTGGCGAAGGCAACGTTTTGGATGCTTGAAAGCTGCATTTGGGCTATATAGTTTGTTGCGCGCAGTGTCGTTGCAAAATGGTCATGTGTATTCATAGACGGGCCTTGCATTTGTTTTGGGACTGATTGCGGGTGGGCACGCTGCACCCTGTTTGGACTCTTGCATATGATTCAAGGACATAAATCCCGGTAAGTATACATGTGACCCAATGACACAGGTCCTCACATGAAACGCTTCGCCCATGTGACCCAGGGTCAGCGGCAGGGGGCGGCAGCCCTTTAATTACTCAAGCATGTTAAAAGATGTTAAAGCATTGCTTCCAGTGTTTAGCCATCATAGGCAATACATGATACTCTAATGCGTTTCACTAGGTTTCTGGAATTTCTTTCTATTTCTTTCTCAACCCGTTTGCAACCATTGAAGCTGATAAGCTGAGGCCCAATCTACTCCTGCGAGGTGGTAACGATGCCCAAGGATCATGGAAGGCGCCTTTGGTGCGATAACGGAACCTGCCCAAGGTTGTCAGAGCATCTCAGAGCCGCAAAATCACTGCCACTGACACCCACTGACATCCACTGACTCCATCTCAACTCATCTCCGCTCATCTCACTCAACTCCATTCCTTTCAATAGCATCATTCTGGCATGGGTTTTCAGCTGCTGTGAATACCTATGAATGGCTATGCACATGCTGGCACAATGCCTCCCAGGCGTTGCCAAGAGTGGAACCGATGTGCCGGAGACTGGGACATCCTGCAGTCAACGCGAAGTGTTGGACAAGAAAGTTTTACCGAATAATTTATCTCTTCATTTCACAACTAATCACATGAGCATGAGGCAGAAGGCACTCCTCTTGTCCAGACATGAAAGACTGTGAAACATCACACATGTCTCTTTTCGGATCAAGTTAGTCTTCGGCAAGGCACCTCATCCTCATCGTCATCATCCACGCCGCTTTCCCAAAGGCGTCGCGCACGCTCTGTCATGGCCTACACGGCCAGCTGCTTCCGCTCTGCTTGCAACCGAAATTCCAAAGCAAGGGGACAAAAAATATGACTAGACATATTTATGTTTGTATACTTGTATCACTGTACACAATCTACAACTATACTCTTTACAAATATATATATATATATATATCATACATGTACATACTATATCATATTATATCAAGATAAAAATGAACGATACAAACACATCTAATCTATACTTTACACATCAAACAAAGTCAAGCAAACTATATTTACGCATCAGGTCATCCAACTATATTGTACGAAGCAAAGTGAAATATAGTATAATATAGAATACATATTACATATGTGTAATGGTAAAAATGTATATATATATATATATATATGTGAACAAATGGATCCTTGTTCTGGATATCGTTGATTGGTGGTACCTTAGTGCTGGGGACCGCCGAACCCTAGCAAAGCATAGCGAGCATCACGCGATCATTTTCCTTTCAGCGGGCGCTTG
>Ga0126342_10007624_pt1 | contig 19371 bp, 17 predicted proteins | sample Cyp1metagenome_FD_92528 | JGI IMG/M metagenome (GOLD analysis project Ga0126342, IMG submission 92528) | Coral microbial communities from Lord Howe Island, Old Settlement Bay, Australia - Cyphastrea 1 metagenome | ecosystem: Host-associated > Invertebrates > Cnidaria > Coral ... | reverse complement strand
TTGGATGTCCCATCTCCTGTGGTAAATTCCTCTTCCCGTCTCCCTACCTGCCAGTTCCCATTTTGGATGTCCCATCTCCTGTGGTAAATTCCTCTTCCCGTCTCCCTACCTGCCAGTTCCCATCTTGAAGTCCCATCTCCTGTGGTAAATTCCTCTTCCCATCTCATGACCTGCCACTTCCCATCTTGGACGTCTGTGTTTTCCTGGAAGTCCCATGCCATGTGTAAATTTGATCATTTATTCCCATGTCATCTGTCAAACAAATTGAAAAATACCTGCCTGTTAGGTCGGTGCATAACTCCCATGTCATGTGTAAAAAAGAAAACTATAGCAAAATCGATACATAATCATGTCATGTGCCAAAAAACCTCGGCTAAATCGGCCGCAAAGTCCCGTGTCATCTGCGCCTACTATAAGTTTTCCGTTGGGGCTCCAGCCAATTCCTTCAAATTCCTTAAAAGTATGCATGTTGCCATGTTGCAGTTGATTTTAAGTTTTCCCTTGGGGCTCTAGCCAATTCCTGCCTTTGAGTGGATGCCCTGCACTGTCAGGCTATGGGGTTCCGATTGAGTTGTTTGCGCCGTTCACAGACTCGTGCGTCATTGTCATGAAGCGCCTGATCTCTGACGTTGCCAAAGATGTTTCTCGGCCCAAAACTGAGTTGAGCCCTTTGAGCTCAGTTCTAGCTTTCTTGGCCATGCGCCGTGGTTGCGCTGAGCATGGCTGAGTACTAGTCTCCTTCAGCGCTTAGCTTGCTCCACTTTGCATTCATGTTCCTCTACGCTGCTCTCCTCAATGCCTAGTATAATTTGGTGCCCCATGCCTTGAGTGCTGTCTATGTATTTTTTAAGTTTCTGCCTGGGCCGCTTTGCTTTAGTGACACCGCTGCTTGAATTTGCAGCCACCGGAATGCCGTCGCATGCCTCCAGGATGAGGTTAGATTGTGTTAGATTGCAGGGTTCCAATCTGGCTCCATGTCGTCCGGTGACCGGTGATCTCCGGTGTATTGGCAATCAAATCTGCATGTGTTATCCATTAAGCTGTGTGCCCTTTTGGCTGACTTGCGGCTTTGTTTAGATATCCAATTCAGCACAATGGATCGCCACCAAATTTCTGAATATCTTGATACACTACTATCGGTTAACAAATGCAGGATATGCAACTACAATAAATAGGAGGGCCTGCAATGGTAGATGGGCTGACACTAGGAACCCCACAAATTGCGTTGGGCTATGTTGGGCTGTGGTCTGCAGTCATTTGCATGGACCCATGCATCACCGCAGGATTCTCTGCTAGGGCAGCATTGTAGTGATCGTCGTAGCTACTTCGAATTAGGAGACAGTGAAGCGAAGCCTCAAAGTTGACGCCGCTACAACCAAAGCGCAGGGTTTGCAGGACACTTGGCTTTTGGCTGGCGGTTAGACACCATAAACATTCAATCTGCATCAATTTGCTATGGACATCGACACCGAAGGGATTCGAACCCTTGCGGGCAGAGCCCAATGGATTTCTAGTACAGTAAGAGTTGATTTTACCAATCAAGTGCCTGGTGCAAGACAAAGACTAGCTTTCATTTTTCAGTCCATACCCGTGTAACAATCTTTCAGATTCTGTCCATTGATGGGACAATCCGCATCCTTGCTCCTGCCTTTCAGGAGACGGACGCTAGCGATTTGATGCTGGAAGGTTTCCGCTGGTCGATTGGTTCCTTGCCTGCGCGATTGTTTGCATTACCGCACTTTCAATGCATGTTCCTTCGATGCTCACATTTACTAGCACATTTCCTCAGGCAAAGCCTTGCTTCAGATTCTGCATATTTCTGCTTCATAGAATCGCCTGAAATTTCATTGCTCCAGGGTCCGCACAGCGTGCCAAACTTCGTCTTGTGTTTAGAGAAAAAGCCGCATGAAGAACATTTGCCAAGCCACGGGGCCCAGTGCCACATACTTCCTTGCATTGAGGCCTAGTGTCACGTGTATTGATGCGAACCATTACAGAAGGATCTACCGCTGTCATGCAACTTGGCAGAACTTTACGGCAGGAACAACATAATAGCCAACAACCTGGGTCAGATCACTTGAAACCAGGATCGTGCGACATCATGTTCAAAGAACCAGCTGAGCAACAGACAAACCTGTCATTTGCCACTTCGGTATAGTTGATGAACTGGAAGATCCGCCCAATCTGGTAGCTTTTCCAGGTGTAGATTCCGTGCTGGTTTGCTTTCGGATGGCCCAAAACAGTGACGCAGGGATCCTTAATTTCAACATATTTAGCACATTCGTCACTAATCTCGCACTTGTCCAAAACTTGGTGCGTTTGGATGCAGCTTTTTGCGGGATTGATTGGAGTGGATTGTTGGCAGCGCGCACATGACATAATTTGACTTGTGCATTGAACATCGTTGCACAACATGTAGAAGTATGATTGGTACCTTGCCAGGTTGCAGAACCATGTACTATGCATTCTGTTTCACACAATGAATTAGTTATTGGAGTTACGCACTTTCGACATGCTCACTAGCCCAAAGATCTTTGTATCCAGTTGGCATGTGCCTTAAGTAGAGAAGTAGCTCAAAAGATCATTAGGGAGAGTAAAGCAGCGGAGAGTGGGGGTAGGGTGGAGTAGAGAAAGGTAGAGTAGGGTAGGGTCGCGTAGGGTAGGGTAGAGTAAAGTAGAGGTCGAATAGAGTATAGGTCGGGTAGAGCAGAGCAGAGTAGAGTAGAGGTCGATTAGAGTAGAGGTCGACTAGAGTAGAGGTCGATTGGAGCAGAGGTCGATTAGAGTAGAGGCCGATTAGAGTAGAGGCAGATTAGACTAGAGGCCGATTAGAGTAGAGCGGAGTAGGGTAGAGTAGAGTAGCGGAGAGCAGAGCATAGCAGAGTAGAGTAGAGTATAGAGTAGAGTTTGGAGTAGGGTATAGAGGTCGAGTAGAGTATAGCAGAGTAGAGCAAGTAGAGAAGAGTAGAGAAGAGTAGAGCTTGAGTATAAGGGTTGGGTAGAGGTACAGGTAGAGGTAAAGCAAAAGCTAGAGGTATAGATAGGGGTAGGGGCAGAGGCAGAGGCAGAGGCCATCATTGATGCTACGCCCTGAGCTCTTCTCATCAATTTTCAAGCATCATTGATGATATGCTCCGAGATCTTCTCTTCAATTTTCAAACATCAGGAATGCTATGCTCTAAGATCTTCTCTTCAAATTTCTAACATCATTGCGGATACGCTCTAAGATCTTCTCTTTCATTTTCTGACATCATGGATGCTGCGCTCGAAGATCTTCCTTTCACTTTTCCAACATCACTGACCCTTCGCTCGACCATTTTTCCTTTTTTTCAGTAACATCATTGATGCTACGTTTTTAGATCTTCTCCTCAGTTTTCTATTCTCGTTTGCTGCGCCAAGGTCTCTTGCATTCTCTAACATCACTGATGCTCTGTGCTCTGCTCTAAGATCCAATCAAATTTCAAACATGTTCACCACCATTGATGCTATACTCCAAGATCGTCTCGTCAATTTTCCAACGTTCTACCATCACTGGTTCTAGGATCCAAGATCTTCCCTTGAATTTTCTCAGGTTCTGCCCTCATTGATGCTACTCTTCAAGCTTCTAACATCATTGTTGCTACGCTCTTAGATGTTCTCTTCAATTTTCCTGCATAATATTGCATGGATGCTACTTTCCCACATCTTCCTTCAATTTTCTAGCATCATTGATGCTCTGCTCTAAGGTGTTCTTCTCAACTTTCAAACCGTATGCTGTTATACCATCATCGAAGCTACGCTCTAAGATCTTCTCCTCAACTTTTTAACATAAATTGACGCTACGCTCCAAGATCTTCTCTTCAATTTTCTAACATTCTACCATCATGGTTTCCCCGGTGTGATCATTCTGGATTATTTTTCACCATTCTTGATCATTCTTGCATCGGTCCCTACCAATCCCCGTGTCAGGCAGTCCATCAACCAGGATGATGCGAACCTGCTCAAAAAATCACTGGGGGAAGCTCCGCGAGTGCCATGTCAAAATCATTCCCGAAGGACAAAAAACTTCAGATCTTGCGCACGGTAACAGTCCATTTTCTTGTCTCAGAGTGTTCGATGCCGTTCGTTGGTTTCAGGGCGTTGAAAGAAAACATAGAAGACCATTTTGTGGGAACAAGAAGTTGCAAAGGGCGAAGCCCTTCTTGACAGACCCTGCAGCAAAATGCCACTAACAGTCACTAACAGTGTAAAAATATGGATCACGCATGTTCGTACATCACGAGGTCATTGTTTTACGTTGCTGACTTCTTTCATCAAGCCTGTTGCTTTCCGTGTTTGAACCACCAGCGCAAATCCCAAAGATGGTAGGTGAATGCTGCGCAATGCTGCACAAAAACGTATATATTTTCACAAGTAGGCTGAAGTATAAAATCATGTAGAGCCATAAACCAATGATCGTCCAGTGATTGCCAGGCGATACCAATCCACATATTGAATACGAGTCAGAGGAAGTTCCAGAAAAGGGAAAGGTTTGAACCTAGACCCGCACGCAGCCGCCCCTAAATCCGAGGGTGAGCGCAGCAACCTGCTTTTGCGAGTAACTGTTGGCAGCCAATGCATTTCACCTTTGTATTGGGCTCTCAGGACCGGCAGGTCAAGACAAGTTCAGAATGAGAACACACCAAGCAACACAGCTGTATCATGGTGCATTATTTTATTTGCGCCGTGGCTCTTTTCATTATATTGTAGCATTCCCCTGTTCATGTCTTTTTCGCGTTCTTTCCCGGGTGGATTGCTAGGAGCGGCGCCCACACAGCTGCCAAGACGATGATCGAAGATATTCTCACAATCCGAGCCGAATCAAAGCAGCAGAGCAGTAGCAGAGAATCTTTGGAATGCGTCGAATTAAAAGCAAAATTGTGGGTTGCTTCCATTAGGATTTGTTCCTGCAGAATCTTGTTTTCTGAGGACAGGGACCGCTACTACTATGGCGTTGACGACATTTTCAGGCTGCAAAGCAGTAAAATGAAAACACACCAAGAGTTGAATGGGACAGCTCAAGGATTGACGAAGCTCACTAGAAGACATGACCTCACGTGCACGACATGACATGATCTGGTGACCACAGACTTGAGAGGCTCCAGCCTAATGTTGTTGAAGACATTCTGCTCGAAGCACCACTGCTGGCAAAGACATTGTTGGATGGGCTGACATTTGGCCTGTAACCAATGAGCCAAGCACTCTTGCAGTAAGTTTTGACAAGCACGGAGTCAGCTCAGATTGAATTGTGTTTTTTAACGCATGAGGTTGGAAATAACAAGTTGGAGATGTGTTTGCAGGCAAAGCTGCCGATCAATCAGCAGTTGACATGAGTTGACATGGGCTGACTACTCGGGAGAAGAGTTTGTTCAAGTATGTTGTTTGTGTGTTCTTTGGGAGCTGCGCTGGTGTTTGTATAGATTTAATCTAGCTTGGGCATGTTCGAAGACTTTACTATGTGAAACCAAGGATTTGGCGCTCTCACAAGACCAAGGCCGGCGACCTTTGAAATGTTTTGCACGGGGTTTTTGCACCTGCTAAGTTTTTGCTACTTGAAGGTGCACCGCTTTTGTTGCATGTGATGAATGTGTCATCTAACGAAATTTCAATATCTCTCAAGACCAAGGTTTGGTGCGGTCAAATCAGGTCGGATGTGACGGATGTAGTTCCGTTTGCATGTTCGGTTTCTCTTGTTTGACATGCTTCGCACGCCAACCAACAGGGGTCTGATTGAACAGCATAGCAACGTCGGCCGACTCGCTATTTCTGCCTGGTTTTACATGCTGTTGGCGTTCATAGCCGCATTCAGGATGGCATGCGGCCAGTGATTTACTACTTGGAGCATTTGGTGAGGGACATTGATGAGACCAAGACATTCTCAAGGGCCTTGATCAGCTTTGTCAAGTACAATAATCCAAAAACCATCATGCATCCCATTCTGGTCTTCGTCTTGGAAGTGCTATGGAAGCACCTTGCGTCTTGGCAAGGACAAGTAGCACAGGAACCTGTGGGAGCACAGGACGCTCACAAGACTAGAAAAAAGTGAAGAAAAACATCGCTTCCAAAGTTTGCTTGAGATAGGGCGGTGAACCTTGAAGCTTTGGGACGGTTACAAGTGCTGCAACGTGCTGCATCATAATTTTTACTAAGGCGAGAAGGTCCTTCTTCCTGGACCGTGTCTGGACAATCGTCAGCTTTGTGGTTTTTCTCCTGGCCACTTGCTGCCAGGCTGCAGCGAAACTTCCGGGATGAAGTTACTGCATATTGCAGCTGTGCTCTAAGTTGCATCAGTCATCTAAATCTCCAATAAAGTTCTGTCATGTTCTGAGGTTTCCTGAGTCAACCCTCGCTAGTTGGAAACCCGACGCGGCCTGGTGGCAGTGTGGGACGCATGCATCTTCGTGGTATCAGCGTATTCTCGCATCAAGTCGCATCCTCTCTTGTATGGCGTTGCGGCTGCCTTGATGACCTTGATCTTACTGTGTGCATTCAAAGTTTCTGTGCTTCCAGACTCTTCTAGATTTCAGAATCTCCCAGGTGCCAACAAGGCCAACATTCAATTCATATTTGATTTGTTAGCATAGGCGGTTGCGACACATCAACTTTGGAAGGAGTACCGGGTCCGGCGCCTGAAGGATCAGAGCAGTTCATAAAATAAATAGCCATAGCGCCACATAGCGCCACATTGCGCCCATGCCTTTTCTTTGGCTTTCTAATAGTCTTCAAATTCAGACCTTATTGAGTTTAAATGAGCTGCTCATGCTTTAGTCAGATAGCCACATGACTACAAATCACTGCACAAATCACTGCACACCTCAACGTATCTCTACCCTCTCGTTATAGCCATGACATGCCACGATAAAAACTGGCTGCACCTCCATAAGGGCTGAGACGTGCCTGGCTGTCGCTCGCATTTTGGTCTACTCGTTGGGCTTCATGCGGCTTCTCTACTGGCACATAGTGGAGATCTTCAGGGCTTACAGAGCTAAGGCCCGGGTTGAACCAGGAGTGTAACATTGTGGAACTGTATAAGGCAGGCTGCAAGGCAGAGCTCTTCAAAGATTTTGCGAAGATACTTGAAGCGAGGGAAAGCCAACGGGAAGGCAAGAGGCTGCCAAGAGAAGCAAGAAAATATGCAAGCAACAGCAAGATTTCAAGAGGCTGCCAAGAGGCTGCCAAGAGGCTGCCAAGAGGCTCAAGAGGCTGCCAAGAGGCTGTGAAGGTTGTGTCATGATCCGCAGGCTGTTCCCTCATTGAATATTGCTGAATTTGTCGCGTAGAAACTCTGAAGCATGAAACATCCTTCAGGACACTGAGAAACTCTTTGCCTTCAAAGTTCCCCGGTATTTGATGGGCGGTCCGGAGCTCTTCAGCTTCATTCTCGTGATCGATATGGTCGCCATGATGTGGGTCCGGGGCGGCAGATGACAGAAGAACTTGTCCTGAGCGCCGAACAACAAGTTGTTGCAGGGTTGGTTGTCAAGGATGACAAGCCGTAGCCGCCTTGGTAACTTTCCTTTGGCCTCAGTAGCAGCGTGTAGCAACAGAGTTTGCGCAACGGGTACAGTAACAAGCTACGCTGGCACGCTCTCGTTCTGCAGCGCTGGCCAGCGCCTGTCAGGTCGAGCCATTGTTCCACTGCCTTGGGGCTGAGGCACGTGCCTTGCTCCTTTCATCCAGTCTAGGCAATCCAACCTCATGCAACATATATCAAAATAATTCAAAATATATACTTTTCAGTGCGTATAGATGCGTATAGCATATCAATACAAATCACATCACCATATCATACCACACCATGCCATATCAGACCATACCATATCAATACAAACCACGCCGTGTCATACCATTTCATACTCCGTCATACCACGTCGTGCCGTACTAGTCACCCCGCACCAATCCGACCCATATCATACAATAGCATGCCAATGTTTCCGCGTCATACCACATTATATCATACCATATCAATACCAATCTTTCCACATCATACCATATCATATCATACCATATCAATACCACTCATGCCGTTTCGTTCCATATACAAGTAGTACCCGGGCAAGCCAGGGGCTAAAGGTTCAAAAATGAAAACCTAAAGAGCGCAAAACAGACTGTGCCTATATAGGATGTGAGTCAGCCCTTCGTGCTTCGCTACAGCTCAGTCCTCTGACGTCTCTTTGGCGGTCCCATGTCTTCTCCCTTTATCTGACCTCATCTCATCTCAGTTCATCTCAGCTTGTCTCATCTCATCCCATGTCCTTTCAACCTTTCGTCAGCTCATCTCATCTCATTTTATCTCACCAAACCAATACAAATCTGTCCACATCATTCCATTTCATACCATATCACGCCACATCATACCGTTTGAATACAAATCCTGCCATATCATACCACGTCATACACATCAATGCAGACCATTCCACACCATACCAGAACTCGGTGTCAATACGTACAGATCACGCCATTCCATGTCATGTCATACCAAGTCATACTTTGTCATACCGTTTCATTCCAAGATCATAGCATATCACACCATTTCAGACCATATCTCTGCAATGCACGGCATGCCATTCTGTATCATACCATTGTCATATCACTTTTCGTGCCATTTCATGCCATCACATCCAGAAAATCTTTCAGAATGAAGCGGGGTGATATGGATGACACGTCGTGATTTGAACTGATATGGTGTGCCGGTGGAATGCGAAAGATATCGGGGAGAGCATTCCATGGGAAGAGTTGTGGTAAAGCGAAAGAATCACACGGGTGGCAAAATGAGCTGAAATTAAAAACATGAAGTGGGGAAAGATTGCGAAAGCCGCGCTGAGAAGACGTGAGACGGGATGACACGGTGGAAAATCAGTTGAGAAGATCTGAGAAGAGGAGAGAAGATGTGAGACGAGATGAAATGAGATGCATCAAGAATAATGAGGTTGATTTTGCACAGCACCGAGCAAGGCTGAATGTTGCAGGCGGTTTCGTTGCATACGGCCTGAACTATACAAATGCGGCTTTCAATTTCTCAGCCGAGAGGGCATGTCTTGAGGAGGTTCCAAAAGGCCTCCTGGATCTTTCAAAAAAACGAATTGGAAACATGTGAAATAGAATGGTTCAACCATGCAAAAGTTTGTTCTGCTATATGGTCCTGTCCTACACTACTTCTAGCCTCCTCATTGTTTGATAAAGGTAAAGCGGGCAAGGCCATGGGGCTAGCCCTCCACTACGTCTACAGCTGGAACGCATGCCCAATTAAATCATGTGAAATCTGTATGGAACATCACAAGAGGCCCTTCGCGGCCAATGCTCCCCAAGAACGCCCCCAATATTCCCACACAGGCCAAAATCGCCTTCACTTGCGATACTTGGAATGATGAAATGAGCACCTCGTCTGATTTCAAGTGTGTTGGAAGCATGCAGATGCAGACATGCGTTTTTCTTTCACATGCGACCATTTCTCGAGATGTTTCCACCTTGCTTCCTCAAGGTTTGGCTTATGAATTGCTGGTTGTATTGGGTATCTACTTGCATCCTGGCTTTAAGCGCTTTGTCCATGATAACACAAAGTGAAATCGTGCCATAGAGGAAATCGATCAGAATGCTTCTGGACGCTCTCCAGCAAGCAGCTCCGTCTGGACCAGCGCGGGCGAGCGGACATATCTTTCTCCTTGCTAGCACAGGCATGGAATTGTGGCAAGCTCACCCAGGAGCACAGGAGAGGAACTGATGCTTCACGATGCTTGCTGACTTTCCTGCACAGACATGACAAACATGAGTTGAACAATAGTTGAACATAGTTGAACAAAAAAAACTTGCATCGGGCAAATCCTGAACGTTTGCCCCTGATGTACCCACGCGTTTCAGCTTGGGACTTGTTACATGTCATAACCATTGCAGCTGGGGGTGGGGGATGGCGCGCCAACAAAGAAGAACACGTCTCAACATTCATGATTCATGAGCCCAAGACCGGTTTTGCATAGGGTCAGTGCAGTGTCAGCATGCATGTTGCTGACATGTGGCGCTTTTGTGAAATGGTACCAGGCTAAGCATCTTCAATAAATTCACGAAAGACCTCAAAAAAAAAGTACAACAGATCCGCGGTTCATGAGCCAAACACCACGTCAGCATTTGTGTCACTGGGCGTTTCAAAACTCCTTTGAACCCAACAATTTCTCCCCAATGGCACAGCAAAGTAATAACAAGCCGGCTGGGGACGCTCTAAGTGCGCATATTTAAAAAAAAACGACGTTCGTTCTAAGTGACTCCCTTGCAACCATTTTCGCCCCCGCAATTACTTAGGCGGTAAGTGATGTTCGGGTCCCTATGGATTTTTTTCGGTGGGTTTCAAGGCCACCTGCTACCTGCCTTTTTTCTGGCGCCATCACCCCCACCCATGACAATACGATTTCTTCAGTATCTTCAGTCAATGGCCATTTCAGGGGCCTACATGGGAGGCACCTGCAATATATAAGAGTTATATAAGGCCAATGTAAGGGCAAGGTAAGGAATACCCCCACAAAATCCGGCTCTACTTGGCACGGTGCCTCCAGTTTAGGTACTTGAAATGCCAGTTGATTCAATGATGAATTTTCTAGGCTTGTGCCAGTTTTCAATCAAGGCTTACCACCCAAGAGAAATCTACGCATAAGATCTCAACATGCAAAATGAGAGCATGCATGTTACAGCATGCTTTTCGATGTTTAAAGGCGATACCGGCAACTTCTCTACAGGGGGCCTAGATGCAATCAACCCAGCGGAAATCTTTGCATAAGACCTCTAAATTTGGACTTTAGATATAGCATGGGAGCATGCCATAGCATTCCTCTAGATTTTCGCAGTTTTTCAAAGAGATCAGTAGGACGTTCTAAGCGCAGGCTTCACAGCCTATCTGCAGGGTTCGTGGAGGCTATATATAAGGCTTAGCACCCAGAGAAGGTCTCTGCATTAAACCATATCCCAAGATATAATATGGGAGCCAAGCGCAGGCTTCGCAACCTATTCACAAGGGTCCTAGACACTATATAAAAGGGTTGCAACCCAGAGAGAGAGTCCATGCATAAGACCTCTGACTCAAAAGTAGAAATGGTGGCTATGGCATGCCTCAGATTTTTCAAAGAAACATGCGCGACGTTCTGAGCGTTTCCCGGTCTACAGGGATCGCAGGCGCTATGCCAAAGGCTTACCACTCAGAGGGAGTCTACGCATGAGATCTCAAAATAGGAAATGAAAGCATGCATGCCACAGCATGCCTCAGACATTCTAAGTGCAGGCTTCCCAACCTATCTACAGGGCTCCCGGACCCAGGCCGAGCCTATCTACACAACTCCTAGACACTATGTTGAAGGCTTACCACCCAGAGGGAGTCTATGAAAAAGACTTTTAAATATGAAATGGAAGCGTGCCACAGCACTCTAGATTTTGAAAAAGAGATTCGCGGGACGCAGGCTTCGCAACCTATTTGCAAGGGCCATAGACGCTATGTAAAGGGTTTGCAACCCCAGCAGAAGTCCTTGCATAAGATCTCTGGATGCTTCTAGTTTATTAAAGGAAAGTTGCGGGGCGTGCAAAGTGTAGGCTTCCCAGCCTATTTACAGAGGTCCTAGACACAATGTTTAAAAGGTTTACCACCCAGAGGGAGTTTACGCATAGGATTCCAAAATGATAAATGGGAGCATGCCACAGCATGCCTCCTGATTTTCATCTCTTTTCAAGGCAATATACGCGATCTTCTAAACGTAGGCTTCGCAACCTTTCTGCAAGGGTCGTAGACGCTATGTCAAAAGATTTCAAAATACAAAATGAGAGCATGCATGGCACAGCATGCCTCTAGATTGTTGAAAGTGCGGTTACGAACGGGGGCTTCGGTTATGGGTTTCAATTGCTCGAGCAACCCTTTAGGTTCCCACACACCTGCCCAGTAACAAAGCTCCTTTTCTTGAGCCATGAAAAAAGTCGCAGCGCGCACGATGTTGTGCATGTGCACAGTGCCAATCGCACTCCCCCTTGGCCAGTTTGGGCAAAAATCCTGTCCGCCAGCGCGCTCAGTGCAGGCCCTCCTGCTCATAGGGAAGCCACTGTAGTTGGCCGTGCGGTACTTGTTGTCCAGGATGTAGATCACCCCACCACGTCGAAGCGGCTCACATGGGCAAGGGGTGAAGGCCTCATGCAGTAGACCGTGCCAAAAGCGCCTGGCACGCAAAACGAAGGTGAATGTTGCAAGTGCCATGCCTGCCACGCAAAACGAAGGTGGATGCCGCCAAGCGCCACGCCTGCCATTGCAAAACGAAGGTGGATGTCGCCAAGTGCCACGCCTGCCATGCAAAACGAAGGTGGATGTCACGCCTGCCACGCAAAGTGCCACGGCGTCACGGACGGTTAACGACGACCAAGCACGCCACCAGACCCAGCCCAGTGCCACAAGTGCCATGCCTGGCACGAAAAACGAAACTTGGATGCGCCCAAGCGCCACGCCAGCCACGTGAAACGAAGGTGGATGTCGCCAAGCGCCACGCCTGCCACGCAAAACGAAGATGGATGTGATCAAGCGGGTCGATGGTGTGTGACAAAGTTGTGTGTGTGACAAAGTTGTGTGTGACAAAGTCGTTTGTGACAAAGTTGTGTGTGATTGATGGTGTTTGACAAAGTTGTGTGTGTGTGAGAGATGGTGTGTGACAAAGTTGTGTGTGAAAGATGGTTGGACGCGGCGGCGCGGGAGGAGGCGCGGGATACAGAAACAAACACAAGAACCCCACACAAAGTTGTGGGGAAAAACATTGCCAAACCCGTAGGTCAGCTCGGCCCAGCAAGGGTCAATTCGACAAAGCTGTCGAGTCATCCATCTTAGGTATGCCATCATCGTAGCAGACGTTGCCAACATGTCTATCGAGTTGTGCGAGTTCAAAGTCTTGTGCACGCATGCGCTTAAGCAGGTGTCTTGGCCGCATTCAGGCCCGATAGAAGAGTTGTAATGCGGCAATATCCTGTAGAAGAGACGCAATGCATCAGTATGTTTCTAAACCAGTACCGCACAAGGCGGGGGCTGAAGTTTCAATGTTTTCGAACGAAACCTATAGGAGAGGTGTGTTGTGATGCTTGGCTGGCAGAACGAACCGACGGACTGAAAGGTTGTTGAGGCTCGGCCTCTCTGTCTCTTTCTCTCTGTCTCAATTCCCTTGCCTCTGTGTCGCTCTCTCGCTTTCCCTCCCTCCCTCCCTCCCTCGCTCGCTCGCTCTCTCTCTCTCTCTCTCTCTTTCTCTCTCTTCATCCCTCTTCATCTATCTATCTACCTATTTATCTATCTCTCTAACCATCGACCATCTGTCTGTCTATCTATCTGGCTATCTGACTATCTTCCTATGGATCTACTTTCTTCTGTCGCCTATCTTTCTATCTATCTGTCTGCCTGCTTGTTTGTCTGTCTACCTATCTATCTATCTATCTATCTATCGATCGATCTATCTATCTATCGATCGATCTATCTATCTATCTATCTATCTAGCCATCTATCTAGCTATCTATCTAAAACAAAGCAAGTCTGCAAGGCTTCCTCAAAAAAATGCTTTGCACAGCTCCAAAACGAAGCAAGCCTGGGAGACTTCCTCAAAAAGCGAACGCCGCAGCCCCAAAAGGATGAAATTCTGGGAGACCCCTCAATTTTTAAATTTGACAACATCAAAAACGAAGCAATTCTGCGAGACTTCCTTCAGAAATTGAAAGCTGAATGCAGAACCGACGGCCTCGTGCCAATGCTATTTTTCCATTCCATATGTCTAAAGTGCTGCGCCTGCCACGAAAAAGTGAGGCCAAGTGCTGCACCTGTCACGCAAACTCATCTTAGCAAACCTGAAGATCTGATAGTCGAAAATGCAACCCTTTCACGAAATCAGCGCCTTGCCTTGACCCCTAACATCTCTGATCAAGAGGTCTCTTCTATTGCATCTGCCACGCAAAACGCATCTTTACAGATCTTCTTCAAACATCCCACGCCTGCCACCGTTTGCGCATCTGCTGCAAAAGCCACAGGCCTGGCTCACTTTCGACATCTTTCGACCAGATGCATATCCATTGCGCCTGCCACCCAAAACTCGCACCCAAGCTTCAAAAAGCCGTCCGAAACCATCAGTTTTCAACACTTTTGACTTCGAAATGTGCTTCATGCACTTTTTGAACATCTCAACTGCCAAGGGTGCCCCTTTGCGCATTTTGATTTCAAAACGCGTTTCGCGCCACAGCCACGTGCACTTTTTTAACATCTCAGCTGCCAAAAGTGCCTGGAAGGCTTTGTGTTTTGTGCGTTTTGACTTCATAAAGGGCTTGGCGCCACAGCCCCGTGTACTTTCAACAACTCAACTGCCAAGAGTGCTCCGAGAATGGTGTCTTTTGTACGTTCTGACTTCGGCATGCGATTCGCGCCCCAACGGCGTCCACTTTTTCGACATCCCAACGTCCAAAAGTGTTCCAAGACTGAGGTGTTTGACTTTTACAGCTGCTTCGCACCACAGCGCCGCACAATTTTTGATCTCTCATACGACCAGATGGCTCTGCACCCGCTGCTTTAGCGAGCCTACTTCACACACTTTGGAAAAACACAGTGCTTCGCGACTTTTCTACCTTTTTGCGCACCTGCATCTTCTTTCTTCTGACTCTTTCTCCTCTCTGAGTTTTTTTTTCCTTCTGCCTTTCTCTTCTCTGGCTCTTCCCACCTCTTCTTTTCCATCTATCCATACTGTCGGACGTTTGACTTCTAAACTTCCTTCGGTTCATTGCTCGCCAAGTAGTTTTGAATCCCAATCCTGTGACAACTTGACAAATTGAGACTGGTGTCAGGTGGCGCTCTGCATCGGAGCGGTCACTTGCATTTCCATCATCTTCGCCGTTGCAATCTCCAGCATGACGCGGGAGGCAGGGCGGTTGCAAGGTCTCAGGATGTTTCGGGATGTTTTAAAGTATCTAATGCAAACTTTACTAAGGTTGCAACATCAATTTGTATCCACTCAAGTTGTCCAAAGACGCAAGGCGAAAGAACAGCCTGCAGCATTGTTATGATGAAGAGGATGGAAAAAGTCAAAAGACATTGATTTCGCTTTCTTCCAAGCCGCACATCCAAGGCCACACTGTTGTCAAACAGCGATCCTTGGCAGAAAAATTGCATGGAATGAAACATAAAATGCATTTAAATCTATGCTGAGTGGACGTTCAGCTGATACGTCATGCTTGTCAGGTATGCACTCGGTGTCGTTGTGTTTTCCGCGTTTTGCTTGAGTATATAGTTCTTTCGGACAGATTTGGGATGCCTTTGCTCTCTCTTTCTGGGCGGCAGTGCCCAAATCTTTTCAGGCTGATGGAATCACCAATAAACCAAGCAATAAGCAGGCTAACTTCCCTGGAAGCAGGCATGAACCAAACGCTTCATGCAGAGCGGAGTCTCTTTTTCCTTCTAGGGCAGACCTCGTTTGGCCCTTCTTGACGCTCTGATTATGACGGCAAGACAGTAGATCAATGGACATGATCAAAGCACATATACAGTGTACAGATCTACATGTACATATCATATACATATGCAATGATAGCTGGATAGATGGATGAATAGATAGGCGGATATATTGATAGATGGATGGACGGATGGATGGATGGATGGATAGATAGATAGGTAGATAGATAGATAGATAGATCGATAGATAAATAGATATAAGATGATATAAGATTTATAAGATTTCCACGATGAGGGATTTGGAATTTGCAGATTCTTTCCTGTTCGGATTTTGTGTTCCAGATGTTGCTTCACCCTGATGTGAGGAGTTCACTGAAATGGGACGCACAATGACTTCCTTGGTGCAGTTAGCTGTGGGTATCATGGATTTGGAGTCTTGGAAATCCGTGGAAATGGACAGATGCATCTTCGCTTTCTGTGGGCCTTGCCTTTCTTTCTGCAAGCTTGATTTGGCTTTGGATGCTCTGCCAGTGGCATTGTAAAAGCCCTTCGCTTTAGCGGTGAACTGCAGCTCAGTCAGCCTTCAATGCATCAAATTGCATCATTCATTCTTGTTCAGAATCCGACCACAGCATTCATTAACTGGGCTTTAGCTGGAGTAAGATTAAGCAGTTCCCCGAACATCATTCATTCTTGCTCAAAGTGGCAAAGGAGAAAGTCAGCAGCATTTCGGGAGAAAGTCCTTATCTTCTCGGTGTGCCTGGGTTTGAGATGTTCTGAGTGTCATGTCTTCACGCTATATTGGAGCGAGGCAAGCGCGACATTGGCTCAAAGAATAAGAGGATTGAGGGTAATTACAAGACGAAACGTGTTGACGCTTTGTGCACGAATCTGCTCGAAGGCAGCATGCATTTGAATTTTCGGGTAACTTTCATTCAGGCGAATGCTTGGTGTTGCAAATTGCTTTAGGTCCTTGTGGCCTACATGCTCGTTGTCTACAGTTTCTTCTTCAATCTCCTGGTGTCGTGCCTTGGCTTAGCGCAGCTCAAGATGAAGCTCGACAGGTGATGCGAGGCGAAAAACAGATGCGACATGATGCGACATGGATTTGTTTGGCGTCAAGGCACCTATCTCTAGATTTGGTTCTTTGAGCTTGGGCGGGTCTGAATGGGTCCGCATGAGTGCGCAAGGATGTGCAAGGCATTATTGTCAGTGAAATCTGCCAGGCAATTCTGCGGTGTCCACGCTGCCTTGGCAGAAGACATCCTAGGACATGCGATGTCATTTGGCTGAAATGTTAACTGTCTTTGAAATTTCAAGCTCACAACCTTAGTCGCCATGACATGTTTGATTTACTCCATGCTCTACCCATGACTGATATGTCATCACGGTGGGCACTTTGCGGATTGGCGGTCACCATGGTCGCTCTAGTTTTGTTTAGGGTTTTTGTGGTCAGGCTTGCGAGGGGAGACGTCATTTTGGACACGCTGAAGGCAGCTGAGCGATGCTGAACGCAGTCCAAGTGATCCGACTAGTATCAAGGAATGAGCACGCAATCAAGGTAAAACAAGCAGCGGAAAAGGACGGGACTTGTCGTTTTGTAAGCATTAAAAAATTGGGTATTAAAAGACAAGATATGTGACGTATTTGGACTATTTAGACCCTGGAAGCCTTAAAGAGCGCAGGCCATAGAATAAACTGAAAGTGAACAAGACAAAGTTTGAAATTCTCAAAGTATTGGTCTTAGTCTCTGCCCGTCTCATGCTCGCTCTGTCATGCCGTCAGCGTTCACAGGCTATCCCAATGAAACGGTGGAATGCCTTTTTGAAGTCGCTGGCTTTGGACCAAAAGGTGGATTTTGAAGAAGGTGACATTGGCCTTGCAGGAGGCGCAGCTGATTCGGATTTCACTCATGGCATATTTACTTTGGCATTACAACAAATCGACATGTGTAGCTCGGCATTCAAGCGTTTTTTCCGGCATCCTAATCCTTTGCACATTGAAATAACATTGCATTTCATTGGCACTATCGTTTGGTGCTCAAAAGAATACATTGCAGATAGTTGAAGAATGCAATGTGAAGTATTTGGCCAATTCCAAGTGAAGCCAATCTACCTTGCTGGCCTCCAGGTGTCAAAGCCTGGGAACCATCATTGGCACATCCCACTACCCAGGAGCCATTCGATGCGCTTCATGGATTGAAACTTGATTTAGGAAATTCCAGACGCCAAACACTGTTCTCTTTGAGAGCAAAGTGATAAAGTACTCCTGAGATATGTTTTGCCATCTCTTGATTTCTGTTTTTTTGGTGTGTCTGTGCGCGTGCGCATTTGAACGGGCATGGTGGGGAGAATGAAATAACTTTTAGAGCATGTCCAGAGCTAAAGCGCACCTGTTGGAATGATGCCCCTTCATGCTGATCATTCAGCTTTTACAATCTTGCCGCATTTTGACAGCGATCTAAACAATATGTACAGATGCGTTGCAAAGACTTCTGGTGCAAAGGCTTTCCTAGTGCATTGCATCTTTTTGCGCAGTGCTCAGCAAAATACCGCAGTAGCAGAAGACCCGACGGAGCCAAGTTTTCAGAAGGTATACCCGAAGCTACCAGAAGTGAAAGTCGATAAGAATTTCGAATTGCCGTTGTCTCAAATATCTTAGCCGGGAGGTGTTCCAGAATTTTGGGGCTCAGCCAGGACCAGATTTTCCGTGCTGGAGGTGACACGGACCCATCCCTTCCTTGGCCAATACACCGCAGTTCCAGCGATGAGAGCAGCATGGAAAAGCCGCTTGGTGGAATATGAATGAAGGCTCCTGCTGCATGGGAGAAGACCTTTCACGAACAACAAGGAAGGTCTTGAGGGCTGGCTCACTTGAATGTGCTTGCGCTTTGTTAGTTCTTCATTCCTTTAATTCTCACGGGTCCTTGTGCTCAACCCTTCACCACCACTTCCTGTCATGGGGCTCCTTTCGCCCAAGATGGCACGGCAAAGCCATGGCATCTTGAGAACCAATCATGCTGGAAGCGTTGACCCTTGAGTTTCATCACGTGTTTCCTCTTTTGTGCGTGTGTGGGTCATTGAACGAGATTTTGAAAGTGAAATGGAAGAGCGCAGCTCTTCTCCTGAGGATGGTCGCGAAGACGTCACCTAGCTGCACAGCTCACTGGAGTTGCTTCCGTCAGCGGAAGTTGCAAAATTTCAAAAACTTACAGGATCTTGTAGGGCCAAAATAGAGCGTGCCTAAAAGATGTGTGCAAGACCCCCTGTGCATGGAAGAAGCAGCCTCTTGACGCCCCCGTCACCTGCCATGTCCTTCTCATCTCAAATCTTCCCTTTGACATCTCTTTTCCTTGGGCTTTCTTTCTCTGGGCATCTCTTTCTTCAGGCATCTCTTATGCTTTTGACATGTCTTCCTCTTGGCATCGGTTTCCCCTGGAATCTCCTACTGGAATCTTTTTCTTGGCATCAACTTTGTTGGAAGCCAGGGCCCCATTTCGAGCTGATCTCTTCTTCTTTGGTACCAACTGACTTGGTTAGCTTTAGCCATCCGACGAAGAGGTGGCACAAGTCACTGATATGGATTCCGGACGCAGAATCCACGTAGCTGCCAATGATCCATTTCCACGGCAGCGGCAGGCGGCTGAGCCAAGAACCCCATTCCCTATTTTTTGATTTTTTTGTGAAATCAGTTCGCGCGTTCTTCGAAGGCGTGTTGGTTTGCACGTTTTTTTCCCGAGAGCGCCTGAGCGCAGGGTTCTTCTAACAAAAAGAAGCTGAGATAATACATCTTCATTATATACATTTGCACATCTTGCGTCAGCTGGTCTTGCTTCTTCATCTCTTACGTCAGCTGCTCTTACATCTTCACATCTTACGTCTTCTCATCTTACATCTTCTCCTCTCTCTCTCTCTCTCTCTCTCTCTCTC
>Ga0126342_10007623_pt1 | contig 19372 bp, 17 predicted proteins | sample Cyp1metagenome_FD_92528 | JGI IMG/M metagenome (GOLD analysis project Ga0126342, IMG submission 92528) | Coral microbial communities from Lord Howe Island, Old Settlement Bay, Australia - Cyphastrea 1 metagenome | ecosystem: Host-associated > Invertebrates > Cnidaria > Coral ... | reverse complement strand
TGTTGAGCCTATGTTGAGCCCAGGTTGGGCCAAGAACGGCGATCATGTGGGGATATGTTGAGCAATTTTCAACCCAGACCTAAAGAAAATTAGGTCTGGGTTGAGAAACGCCGCCGTTTTTGGGTCATGTCGGGGCCATGCGTTGCGTACGTTGGGTTTATGTCGGTACTTACCTGTGGGTCTTACCTTCATTTGCTATCTATTTTTGCTTTTATTTTGCTAACTTGGGCTTAAAATAAACACCGACATGATTCCAGAACCAGGCCGCACAAATCTTGCACCTTGCTTGTGTTGGAGCTTGTGTTGGCCAGGACTGTCTACGACTTGCTTGTGGCTTGGATCTTGCGCAAGTCTCAGCTAGTGAAATGCTTGGATTTGACTTGCTAGGGATTCTGTGGTTTGAATCTTTGTCATGCCTCACCTGCTTGGCTTGTAGCTTGAATCCGGACGCGGTGCAAGTCTCAGTCAGTGTTCTTGAATTTGGTGCTTCGTGGGATGTGCGATTTGGTTGAACTGCGTGAGAATGAGAAAAAAGTCGCTTGCATTGAATCCAGGTGCTGTCTCGCTAGCTTTGTCTGCGATTGCCTGGGGCTTGGAAAATCTGACTTTTGATAGCAGGCAAACTTACCGCACTTACTTAAGTGGTTACTTTTTCAGCTTCTCAATGTCAATCGTTGCTAAGATGATGAGTTGTTGTAATCTGGCAAGTTTCCATTTGGGTTGGGTCACCAAAACGGCGGCTTCAAAAGGTTGCAGCTGTTTGTGTTGGGTCCCACACATTTTTGGGTTCTGCCCAGCAGGAAACCAAAGTTCAATGGTTTGCGGCCCCATGGAAGTCTCTGGAGAATTTTTTCGGCTGCCAAAAATGGCCCAGCGCAAACCCCAACGGAATAGCTTTCCCGTTGGGGTTGCTCCAATTCATTTTTTGCAGGCAACGCGCAACCCTTCAAGACAGATGCCATTTGAAAAATGTTGTTACCAACAACGTTTAGTACTTACCTTGTTATGGCCTCAAAACCAGACGCATTGATCTGCAAATCTGTTTGTTGACCTGTTGCCTTGAGCCTGGACATCTGCTCGACAGTGCTGCAATGTCTTTTATGGCCTTTGTATAGATGCCGATGCCTGTGCCAGTAAGCTTGCTAGCCAGGACTGTCTACAACTTGCTTGGGTTGTGGCTTGGATCTTGCGCAAGCCTCAGGTAGTGAAATGCTTGGACTTGACTTGCTAGGGATTCTGTGGTTTGAATCTTTGTCATGCCTCACCTGCTTGGCTTGTAGCTTGACACCCGACGCGGTGCAGCAAGTCTCAGACTTCTTGTCTTATCTTGTGGTGCATCGTGGGTTTACTTGTTGCTGTTTTGTGAATTGATTGGATCGCATTGAATTGAAAAAGAAGTCGCTTGACATAAGAATGCGCACCCTGAAGCAGGTGCTGCCTACACGAGCCTCCGAGCTTTGTCTGCAATTGTCTGAAGCTTGGCAAAGCTGACTTGACTGCAAGGGCCGCTGGGAACTTTTTTTCTATATCTCAGTTCTTGCGAGGATGTTCCATTGTTGTGTGCAGCCTGCCGCCTATTGAGCTCATTTCTTGTGGCATGTGACAATCACTGTTTGCTGATGCCTACATGAAAATGTGCGCCTGAAACAGGTGCAGCTGTCTACATCAGTGAGATTTGTCTCAAGTCGTCTGGGGCTTGGCAAGTCTGATGGAAATACTTGAAGAGTCTAAGAGTCTCTGGAAAACCCACCACACCGTCTTGCGTCAGTTTCTGAATTGTGTTGTAACTTGTGCAGCTTGTGTGTTGCGCTGAGTTCATATTGTGAAATGTGCATGTGCATTGACTTGTGCGTGGCACTGTCGGGAGTTTTGGGCATTCACATGTGCTTGGCACTGTTGCGGCTGTTTGGCTCCAGGTTTTGCTTGCCTCTTGCAAATCTTAAATCCATTGCGTTTCAAATTCAAGTGTTCTGCAAAGAAATAATCTAGTTTCTAGGGGCCTGAGCATCTTTCTGTTGCCAAGATGAGGCCGACTTCATTGAATTTTGATCATAGTGGAAGGCATGACACGGCGTTTGTACCGCCGAGTTGACACACCGGCCCCAGCCGGGTATGTGGAACTGATGCAATCCTTGGCATAGCAGTACGGAGTCCTTCATATTATTGCTGAGGTCATCATGGCCCGGCATCTTGATTGGCTCAGGAACAGCTTCAGCATTCAATGGCTGCTTGCAACCCGAGCCTGGAACTTTGATTGGCGCTAGCAGCAAAGCCTCTGCAGGCATAGGAAGTGACACCACCTCGCAGCAGCGTTGGTGGCATTTGTTCATACCTGCGTTGAAAAGATTTGCTGTGCAGCAGGTTAGCTTGAACTTAGTCTTAGTCTTGATTGAAAATGTTGTGTGGTGTATACAACAAGTTTCAAGATGCTTGTGATGTCTGCAATCGCAAGTACTTGCATGCAAGAAGTGTCTGCGTCAATGCTTTGAATCTGCATGACATCGTCAAGTCTTGAACTCTGGTTGGTTTCATCATTGAGTTGGTAGGTTGCAAGTAAATACAAGGTGAGAGCCATTGAACCCGCATCGCGTTTGCTTTTTAAAGTCTTTCAGTCTCAAAGGCAAGTCAAGTGCCACCGTTTGTCTTGCTTTGTCTGTGACGCTTCAGACCATGGGCCGACACGCGAACAAGAAGCAGAAGGTCATGAAGAACCCAATGATGAACATGATGAATGCCATGATGGCCACCAACCCTATGATGGCCAACCCGATGCTGGCCGCAATGATGAGTGGCATGGGCAATGCACACGGGTTTCCGAATCCAGATGACTCCAGCTCAGCTGATGAGGCGCCGGCGCCTGAAGTTGCTCCTTCCAGCAGTGCTGCTCCAATCGCTGCTCCTTCAATAGCTGCTGCTTCTTCAGATGCTGCTGCAGAGAGTCCAGTGGCAAAGAGCAAAGCAGCTGCAGTACCCGCAGCCACTTCTGCTGAGGAGGCTATGCAAGCTGCAATGAATATGCTGGATCAATCTCAGGCTTTGCTCTTCTCCAGGAAGGACATCACCCGTGGTGCAGCAATGATTCGCACACTGCCGAAGGTGCCAGGGGGGGAAGTCTGAAGTGGAGTGGATACATATAATATTGCAGACCAGTGAGTGAATGTATTTGCAATCAGTAGCTGTTTTGGTCACAAATTGCAACATGATTGAAACGCCACGTGAATATTTTGGGTCTCTGCCCAGGTGCGTTTGTCAGAAGTATGCGAAGCCATAGACAACAAGCTGGACCCAACGGCAACTTCGGATCTGAGCCAGGCTGCTTTGGCCAAGCTGGTGTGGATCCTGACAAGGGTCAAGCCTTGCACGCCAGTCTCACGTTTGCGTGTCAAGACCTATGCCGCAATGAATGCTCGATTTCGGATACAGCACAACAAGATCAAAGAGGCACATGAGGCGATGGAGCAGACAGTTGCTGCGTTGAGGCGGGAGCCCTTGCTTTCTGACGACTTTGTCAACGCAATGGCAGCCAATGAAGGTTTCAACGACGAGTGGATGACAATTTCTGAAACTCGCCCCAAGACGAACCCGAAGGCACTGCATGTGCCGGATCCCAATCAGATGCAGCTTCCGGACATGCTTGCTGTTGTCCCCAAGCTTCCTCCTCAAGGCCCTCCTGCAATGTCAAAGGCGGCTCCACCGCCAGCTGCTCGTGTTGCAATTGGGAAGGCTCTTCCTGCAGTTCCGTTGGCGCCATTGGCCACTGCAGGTGTGGCAGCTGCAGCTGCTGGTGCGCCCCCTCCGAACGCGATTCCGGTGCCAACACCTCCAGTGGCTGTGGCTGCTGAGAGTGCGCCCCCTCCGAATGCGATTCCGGTGCCAACACCTCCAGTGGGTGTGGCTGCTGAGAGTGCGTCCCCTCTGAATGCGATTCTGGTGCCAACACCTCCAGTGGCTGTGGCTGTTGAGAATGGAGACCAGGCCAATGGTGATGGAATGGTGGCGACAGCTGCAGCTGAAAGCCATGTTGCTGCAATGGCAAATCATGCTGTGGCAGATGGAGATGGTGCCATGGAGGCTGTGAATGCAGCGCTGTCCGGTGCAAGTGACAATTCCAAGGTGTGTGATTTGTTACCAGGCGTTGACAGCTAGCTGGAGCAATGGAGAGCTGCTGGCCTTGACCTGTGGACATGTCTTTCATTCGATGTGCTTGGAAAAGACTTGGACTCTCGGACAGCATCCACGTGGCTGGTGCCCCTTCAGATGCCCCGTGGTGCATGATGACCCGGACTTTGTGGATCTTGGAAACATGGAAGCGGCTGCTGGTTCAATGGATGATGTGGCAGCTGCAGCAGCTGCTGCTGGTTCAAGGGATGATGTGGCAGCTGCAGCAGCTGCGGCTGAAGACATGGTCTTGTGAAGCGATGCAGTTTTTCTTTGCTCTGAGGGATTGCCTTCAGATGCTGGTCTGATGTGACCATGCCATGCTGCTGCTAGAGCACATGATGTTTTTGTCATCGCAAGGGTTGCGGCATATGTGCCTGGCATTACTATAACATAGGAATCATTAGCGTGAGCTCGCAAGAACGGTTCAAAATGCAGCAGCCCGCATCTTTTGGCATTGAGAAGCTGAGAACTCTTCGTGGCATGGAGGGGAAGTTTCATGGCCTGGAACAACATGGCATTATTGTCAGTACAGTTTATATGTGTGTGCACTGCTTGCGTTTGGTTAGTTGATTGTCGGCATGCAAGCTTGAGATTGAGCGTCATTTGACAAAGGTTAAAGCATAATTCATAAGCATTCTGAAGGCTGCAGCATTTGAATCGTGGTCAGCTGATGTTTTTTGCAAAGGGTTTTTGTGGCTCAGCTGCAGTGGGCATGAGGTGCATACAGGCAATGCTCATTGCATTGTATTCTGTAGTTCCTTTACTTTGATAAGTTTGCATCCATGAATCACATTATTTAGCTAGACATTGTGTAGCTCACATTATTTCATTTGAGACAACAGATTGGCTGATCGGAATATTGCATTTTTTCTCATTTTAGCTCATTTGAGACAATAGATCGGCTGATCGGTCGGTCGGGTCGATCGGATTATCTCATTTTATCTCATTTTATCTCATTTGAGACAATTGTTATCTCATTTTATCTCATTTGAGGCCGATCGGATTATCTCATTTTATCTCATTTTATCTCATTTTATCTCATTTTATCTCATTTGAGACAATTGTTATCTCATTTGATCTCATTAGGAAGAAAAAAGCACAAAAGAGCTCAAACATACCAAGTTTGAGACAATAGCTAACACATGTGAGTGCAATGGAGGCGGATGCCAGCAGCGTCGCAAGCCGTATGAATGCCTTGCTGCAGCGGGAGCAACAAGTCACACAGCAACTGAAAGCTTGCAGCGCATATGTCACTGCACATAGTTTGGCCGACTGCGAGCCGTTTCCTGTGGATGAGCATGGGGCGCTGCAGTGCCAGGACATGGGTGCCATTGCTGAACTACATGCCAAGATTGACCGTTTTTGTCAGTATGATGATCACTGCAGTGGTGGACGAGCGCAGATGCTGTGGCCGAAGTACCTGTGTACTGCATTTCCATGGATGCAAGGCTGGTGTTTGAAAGATATGCTGACAGCTCTTTGCGTTCGCACATGGAGCAATAGAGAACGTGGAGTTGCACGTCTCCAATTCATTGAGTATTTCTGCGGCACTGCCAATCTTTCTCGTGCTGCAATTGAGAAGGGGTATGTTGGCGTTGCTCTGGACTACTTGCTGAACAGCGACCATGACGTGCTTCAAGCAGCAGGGCTTCGCCTGTGGCTTCTTGCAATGGCGTCGGCAAAACCAGGAGCACTTTGCTGGCTAGGGCTTCCTTGCTCCAGTTTTGTGATTCTTTGCAGATCTGTTAGCTTGCGAAGCATTGACAACAGTTGGCTGGGCAATGAGTCTGCAAGGTTTGTGCTGGAAGGCAATGTCTTGGCTGATCTGTCAGCACTGCTTCTGCTGCTAGCAGTGTTGCTTGACCTTCATGACGGTTTGGAACAACCGTTGAATTCTGTGGCGCCTGAATCAGCCTCCCTGGCTGCAGTTCTGCAATTTATAGGATCTCAGAAGAACGTGACCTACCACTTTTGTTTTGGAGGTCCCACTTTGAAACCTCTGCAGCTATGGTCCAGGCAGCCTTGGATGACCCTGATGCAACGCAACAAGCCGTATGTTCGCAAGTCGGAATTCCAGTTGGCTGAGCGAGGGGAGGACGGATCATTCACAGGTGTGAAAGAGCTGCTTGTGGAATCCCAACAGTACAGCATACAGTTTGGGCGCCATGTGATTCAATCGTGGCAAGCTGCACAGGCAATTCATTAGTTTGTGAAGTGCACAAACTTGTGGTTTTAATTAGGTAGGCAGCAGGTGATTAAAACTTGTCTCAGACGCTTGAAGAGCAAAAGATCAATTGGCTTGTGCATGTTGAGTGCTTTAGTTAAAAGTAAATACAAATGCTAGCGCATGCCTTTAGAAAAACGAACTTGTGGGTGCACTTGTCAAGCAAGCATTGGCTACAGTGAATTCAGCATGTCAAACGAGATTTGTTTCATTGGTCGCTTGTGGAAGCGAGTATTGGTTCAACTTGTGTCTGACCATCCTTCACTGCCTCATGGCCTCAGTTGCTGCTGATTGTAGTGTTGCAGCAGACATGCAGCAGGCTGCTTTGAAAAAGAGTCAGTCCATGTCGTGGGAACAGTGGCGTCTGAGGGCAATTCAGGCCATCATGAAATGTTTGCTGGATGAGCTGCAGCAGCACCAGAATGTAAGTGATGCAGTTCATGTGACTCTACGCACATTTCACCACTTTACTACAGCCTATGAGACACTGGACAGCTTCATTGCAGAGGTCTTTTTCAGCATGGACAGCACCGACAACGTCTGTGTATATGCGCCGTTTCTTTACCACTTTCAGCAAGTGCTTCAGCAATGTGCAGGAGATCTGGACTATATCCTCAGTAGTGGATACGAGTTTGCCTTCGAGCCTGCCACAGCCATCAAGGCTTTCTACGCTAAGATCAACCAGAAGTTCTTTGACACGAATGATTGGACCGAGATGAATGTGGACCTTAAGGGTGCGCCGTTGCCTTGGGAGTTTGCAGCTTTGTTGCAGCTGAAGATGCACAAATCCTTCACGATGAAAGCAGTTCATCAGCTTGAGGTTGTATACACTTCGCTCAATTGCTTCTTGACTAGTTTTAGATTCTGTATGTATATTTTCTTTCTGATACCCGATGCTTTCCGGCCAGCGTTGGTTTGGAGTGGTTTGTTTCACTTGTGAGGTTTGCGTGGTCGGATGGCATCCACGCAAGCCATGGAGCGCTTCATGTCGCTCATCAAGTTTGCTGCTCAGAAGTTGCGGGCTGATTTCATTGCCCTCCCTGATAGCAGAGAGGGCGCGCAAGCTGAGTGTAAGCCATGTAGCTTTTCATGGTCTGTTTGCAAGAGACGCCGAGTAAATGTTGACCAGTAACTGCTGTTGCATTCCACAGCAGTGACGCTGGGACTCTGGGAGTGTCGGACATGTGATGATACCTGGCTTTGCTGCGCTGTTCAAAAAAATCCCAAATGGCACATGATTTTCGGTGAGTCAGCTTTGCAAGATGTCATGCTTGGAGCTTGATATAGACGAACATGACATATGCTGGAAGAAACGAAATAGACGAGCTTGTCAGGTTTGTTGCGTCCTTGCAGTTGTGATTTGTCACGCTTGAAGTGCTGGATGTGTTTGTGGACATTGATTCACATGTGTCGTGGAATTGCCGTGTTTGCATTGAACGCTTGGGATGCATAGCTGGCATAGCTGCTGTGGCTTCCATGTGAGGGATGCCTGGTTGATTATTACTAACTACCCAGGATTCCCAGGATGCAGACATGGCAGGGAAGGCACAAGGGATCATCCTAAAGTCCTAAAGATGTTACATGTGTTTTTTTGGGCATGATTGACAGAGACAGTGATGGACCTGCTTTATTTGTGTCACATGGCCCAATTGACGATTCATGCGGCTTTTGCACGCGCAGTGCAAGCAAGCTTCCTTTGCTGAAGATAGTGATCTCCTTTCCGTTGGAGGTTACATTGTGAACAACTCGACGCTGTGGTGGAGTTTGGCGCCATTGCATGACAAATTGCGAAGCAAAGGTGAAACTCGTGTGTTTTTCAAGTGGGTGCAGTTCTTCGTTCATGGTGTGAAGCAGTCGAAGTGGACAAGTGAGAACCAAGATGACTGGATCCATACAAGACGAACTCAGCAGGCTGCAGATGAGCTGCACGAAACTGTTGCAACTTCCTCAGCGATAGTAGCCTTCCTAGGCTATATGCTGCGAGACTCACGAAAGCAGTCTTTGATTTCTTACACCAAAGGTTGGCTGCCCAAACTCTGCAATCGGGCAGTTTTATGCTGCGAGCACAATGCGGACATTGAAATGGAGAACATGATTCCTCTCACGGTGAGTGCAAGTGGGATGGTGACACGATTGAGGAGGTCCCTTGCAATGACACATGCAACAGTGTTGAATGTCTTCAAGGCAGAATGGCAGTCAATGGTGGACGCTGGTGAGCTGGCTCATTGCTTCGATGATCAGGATTCTGTGCCTTTGATCGACTTGGTACTATTTGCGTTCCAGGTACAACGTCACAGACGGGCTGCGGGCAAACATATCTGGCCACCTGGCAACCCTTCGGGGACTTGTTTATCTCAGCTGCAACACGGGATAGTGAGGTTTTTGTCAGATCAACTTGACAAATATGTCACAGAGCGCTACATGGCTGAACATGATCACGGTGCAGTGCTGCCATCGAGCAAGCGGCGCAAATCGGGTCAATCCACCAAGGTATCTATGCCTCCTGATACCATCTTCGAGGTTGTTCAAGCGGCAAGGGATTCGGGTCTTTCAGGGAGGGAAGCCTTGAAGTTTTTGAGAAGTTCGGAGAGATTGTCAGCAGTGGCCGGATGCCATCCAAATGTCATTGACTCTTGGATGAGGAGGCTTCAGTGGATTTACGATGCCAGGGTAATTTACAGCCTGGCAGGCTGCAGCCATCTGAACCTGGTCTGCGACGCCTCGAGACATTCAGGCAAAGAGGTGCTTGTCACAATGGCATGGTCTTGGGAGAACAAGACTGCAGCTGCTTGCAATGTGCAAGTTATTTTGCCCTTAGAGAAATTGGCACCGTCTGAGATGGATCTCACAGATTTGATTGAGTCACTTGCGCAGGCCAGGGTGCGCAACAATAACGCACTGGTGACTGCAGGCGACGTTGAACCCCCCAAAAAAATCTGAATCGCTACGAAAGTAAAAGCAAAAGACCAAGCCCTCAGTTGAGTCAAAAACTATGCATGACACAAACATTGTTGATTCTCCTGTTTGTTTAGCTCATAGCATTCACTTCTTCGGAAATGTTTGCTTCATTGTGACTTGCAGGACAACAAGATCCAAAGAATAGCTTCGTATCGCCATCTTCAAGCGATCAGTCATCAGGTCAACCTCTTGACCAACGGCCGCTTTGCATCCCTTGACTCCTTCAAGGTTCCCACTGGGTTGCATCTTGCTCCCTGTGGCAAACATGAGACCAGGTTCGTGCAGCAAGATGGTGATAGATCCAGAGCTTATTACCACAACAGCGAAACTGGTGAAGATGCCTTTCTTTTGCCAGAATCTCGAGACTGGTGGAGGTCAATTCCACTTCTAGTGCTGCAGATGGATCAGGGGCCAACATGCTGCGCTGCAGCTGCGCATCTTAGCTTTGTGATTTTCAGAGTGAGTTCAAAAATGAACTGCGATTGAGAAGCTGCATGGGTGGTTTTTAATTTCGATGGTGGTTTTTGTTCTGAATGCCTTTGAGTAGCCACTTGGTTTTGAATGAATGATTTTTAGAGTCTGCTTCCGTTTTAATTTGTGGCCTCCTACTTAAGCTTTGTGAGGTATGCCATTGGACAAATTGGAGGATTGATCCAAGTGAGGTGGGACATCTACCACAGGTCGATTCGAGACGTGAAACTCTCGCTCCTCCATGCAGCAGGAGGAACTTTCCTCCAAAGCCAGATGCATTCGCAATACCTCTTTGCCCTAAGCTACCGCCCCTTCAACAGCGGTGGGTTTGCAGAAGACAAACGAAGACTATTGGAATTGATGATGGGCAGAGAAGAGCCGGATACCTTCCAGATGTTTCAAGATGTGTGGGAAACCATCCGGGACGACCTCAACATGCCAAAGACATGCTCTTCTGCCGAAGTGTGGCAAAGACTGCCGAGCTTACCAATCTTCTCAAAGAAGGGCACCCTCCCCAAACTCAGCAGATGGTTCAGCTGGAACCAAAGCTACGAAGAGCAATGTTCGTCCTGGAATGTGCTGAAGCTGGCATTGAGCTATCATTTCAGCCGTGACAGCAAGTGCGTGGATCCCGACGTTGCTCAGCAGAAACGAGAATTGGATGAGTTGGCGCGCATGCAAGAGAGCCCGGATGAAAGAGTGAATATGAGAAAGCAATTTTCGCAATTGAAAGAGTCTCTCGGAGGCGGTCTCAAGCTGGCGTATCATTTGATGTCAAACAGGCTCCTCCAAATGATTCACATCATTGCGCTGTGTACCCGTCCAACCTGGTCCTGGTACGCGGCATCCGTGCGTGATATGAAAAATCCTCAGGATCATTTGCAGAATTTGGCACATCTTGCTTGTGCTTGGCAAAGAGAAAAGCACTTGAGGGAGACAGCTGGTGTGCCGACATCAAAGTGTCCTGAACTTGTAGCGTTGCTTGACAGGGAAGAGTTTGCTGAATTCAGAGACGATACGCCAACCAAAGTCTTTGATCTTTGTGGCCATCTGCTTCAAAGGCGGGTTTGGTCTATGAGCAGGGCTTCCGCCCCTCCTGATTGCTATGCAGAGTTGCTGTGTGAAGGGCCACCTGGGAATGCACAGGCTTGGTGTCCAATGAATGTTTCTCTTTTTGAAGCAATCGAGATGATAGCTGTGTATATTGTCCAACTTATTTTTACCTAGAGAATCCCAAGCAAGTGTTTGCTAATTAATCGCTCGAGGGTGCAGTGCATATAGGTCCTTAGGTTCATGCAGTCTTGCATCCCTGGCAGTGTGACAGGCTGCGTTAGAACTGATGACACGACATCACCAGACCTTTCTGCAACTGGAGAAACTTGCTGCAGCTCAGACAAAGCCTGTACCCTTGTTCGAAGCCCTGCGTGTTGTCATCACACCAGCAGTTCGTCTCATGTACTTGTCCTTCGAGGAGTATCAGTACAGGTTGGCCGGCATCTCTGGAAGACATTTGCTGATGGGCCTTCTCAATACATTTCCTGATTCGAAGCTAATCGAAGATGTTCATGGTGTTCTTCGCAATGATGCAGCCTCGCAGAAGACGCGTCGACAAACGGTTCACCATATGCAAGAACTTGTGACAAATTGCAAGCAGCTCTCCAATCGCGACATTGCCCACTTCCCAGAAGTTGACCGGGACGTTTTTGTGGCCGAGTTTCCCCGTACAAGGGACAAGAAGCGGAAGAGGCAAGCAAGTTCGGTTCATCAATTGTTTACATGCAGTTTTGCTGGCAGAGGTTGTGTCCCTACTTGAGCCACCAGCAAGCTCAGAAAGTCTGCGCTTTTCACCACACTTGCATTATACAGCACGAAATAATGCCAATGACACTGTTCTAGTTTGAAGAACTTAGTCTAAGACTAAGTCCGTGTTGCTCTTCACTGTTTCCCATAATTCAATCAAGATTCGTTCTTTGACTATGAAATGTAATACTATATACATGATATTTTTTTGTTGACTTACTGTCTTGTTGGTACCTTCCCAGAATCCAGCAGATGCCCTGGGAGGAGATATTTCGCAAGGGTGCATGAGCTGCCACAAGAGTGGAGCACCATCATGGGGCCGAAGAATTGGTCCACTGTGTCAGAAGAGGTTTTACACAAAGGCTTCGCTGCGTGGTCCTTTTTGCAAAGCTACTGCTCTGAGAGAATGGTTGAAAAAGGCATCAACCTATCCCAGGGACAGCTGTCAAAATTAGCTGTTGAACAGCACTTTTTGCAGCAAGTTGACTCCGATGGGAACCAATTGTACTTGGGATTTTGCCTTGGAAATGCAACATTCGCCGCGCTATTCTGGCCAGTCCTTCTGTTTGAGCATGACAGTGGTTTCCGTGGTTATTATTTGGACCCAGATGGCGAGGCCCACTGGATGTATCTGACAAATCCCGTGGAGTGGAGAGTGCTCCTTCCAAAGGCAGTTGCCTTCAACAATCACATCTTCATGGTTCCTGACCCGTTGCAGACAGAGCCTTTGCTGAAGTTCTATCTTCGCGATAAATCGCTGCACAAAAACTTGCTGGTGGCCGACCTCAAATATCTGGGTGCGTTTCTTGGACTTCCTGGCTTCGGAAATGACGACAAAAGGCTTCGGAAGGATTTGATTCACGCAATAATTGATTTTGTTGGAAAAGATGACAACGAGTACATTACCAAGGTGAAAGCTGCCATGGAACTCCCAGACATTCCGAAAAAGGTTGGTGGTGCTTTGGATGAATTTGTGCTCTCAGAGCTTCCGGGCGAAGACCAAAGTGATTTCAAGGAAATCGCAAAGGAAGTTGATTGCAACAAAAAAATAGGCTGGTCCTTTGTGGAACAAAAGTGGAAGGAAGCGACGAAGAAGAAGAAGAAGGCAAAACCGAAATCCAAAGCCAGTGCCCGGAGAAGAGCGCAGCCAAAAGTGAAAGCAAAGGCAAAAGCAGCGAGGCGGGTTCCTCGCAAGCTCTTGAAAAAATTGCTTCAGGGTGCAGCTCCGCATCACCCTCCCGAAAATGAAGCCATCACAGATTCTGATGAAGAAGCGATGGGAGGAGCAGTTAATGAGGCAGAGGCAGCCCCTCATGAGGCAGAGCCAGTGGATGAAGCAGCGGAAGCTGGTGATGCAGCTGTGGGGGGTGATGACGAGGCACCTCCGCCACTTCCTCCTCCAAATGACATTCCGGACGACACACCTCTAGCAGCTCTTGTTCCGCCAGTTGCTCCAGTGCCTGCAGAGCCTGCTCAGGCTGCCGCTCCAGTGCATGCAAGAGGCTACATCAACCAGTGGGCAGATGTGTTATGCCCAACTTGCGGCAATGTCGCCGGCCAAATAAAGTTAGACCCAGGCCCAGGCCAACGAGATGATCCTACGTGGTTTATGCGTGTTCGGTGTGCTGACGGAAGGTGGGGGTCGAAATACCCAGAGTTCAGACGAAGAACAACCGGAGTTGTTGGTGATTCGGATGAGTTTCCGAAAGGGTGGGTTCAGGAGAACAAGACTTGTTGCCGCGGTTGAGAAAATCAGGAAAATGACAGGAGTACCTGCGTGCTTAGCTTTTTTGATGAGTTGCGAGTTGCATGATCCTGCTGCTTGCTTGTTTGGTGTGATTGCCACAGATATTGTGTTCGTGTCGAAACATGTGTTCTCATCTAGGCTCGGTTGGCTGCACTTTGACTGCTTCTCACTCAGACTGACCTGGCAGGATTTGTACTGCTGTTTGTGTGGGTGTTGTGAGGTTGAATCCTAGAAAGTAGCGCGAGTGACAATCAGCCATTGGCCGGCTTGGAGTGGCATTGACAGACGGGTGTTGCAACAGAAACTTTGCCCATTGCTGATGTTTTTTTAATTCAACCATCCAGTATGCACGAGTGCAGGAATGAATAAGCAGTTCCGCAGGAATGAATAAGCAGTTCCATGTAGCGGTTCTCATGTCAATGTCAGTGTATGTCTGACTGTTATTTGCGCGCCAAAACTGGAAAGGCTGTGCACTTTGACTTGCGTAAGAAGTTGTGACTCGAGTTGAAGTCTTGTGGCTAAACCTTGATCTGGTTCCTGGCCTGCCTGAGGCTTGAACCGCAGTGTCCTGCAAATGCAGTGTGCCTGAAGCTCAGCATGTCCAAGTTGGTTGGTGACCATGGCGTCGTGGCATCTCATGAAGGGATTGCAGTAGTCACAACTCACAAAAATGTTCGTGGCATTCCCATGCGAAGAGCTATAGGCTGGATAGTTATCCGTTCGAAGTTCGAAGGTGTTTCAATGCTTGCTTGCCCCTTTGGCATTTGGAGCTATTGCTTTTTCTGCGCAGCAGACATGGTTACTTACTATTTAGCTTGAGAAACAGGCCCTATGACACAGTATTCCGTGAAGTTGGTTTACCCGATCGCCTTTTTCTCCTACTTGCTTGTCATCCGTGCATGACTGAAGGTAGTTGTGTTCTTCCCAACGTGTTGAAAACTTTTTGAGGGTTGTTTGTCATTCCATTCATCTGCGTTGTTACCACAACCTATTTCATACCTGCGAGATTTGGCTAAGTCAAGTGGTGGTTTGGTGGGCCGCCTGCGTTCCTTTGTTGCAATGTGGTGCTCGTTGGCCAGACTTTGTGAAGCTCAACACGTTGCAACTGGTCCAACCGTTTTGTTCCAAATTTTCAACTTTACCGTCCAAATCTTTGTGTTCTTGGAACCAGTGGACCAGCTATACCTTGCCCGGGCCTCCTTGGTCATTTTTGTGGACCGTGCTGAGCTGTCACTGTATGCAACTGCTGTCCGCCTGGATCTGGAGTGGCTCAGTTCTTATTCAGTTCCTACACCTCCGCTTGCACCTTGGTGATTTTCTACCACTGCAGAAACGACACTGCCACTGGCCTGTCAGCTGTCAGATGCATTGGATTTGCAATTGATTTTCTCATGGCGTCTGTGACGCCAGGATGTTGAAAATTGTTGGGCGTCATTATTCAGTTGCTGTGTCGCTTTGACATCTTTGACAACTGTGACTTGGAATGGAAAATCATTACAGTTCAATGAATGGTCTGGTTTGGCTAATGGGTCATTTCTGCAACCGTTTCAAATTGAAATGAAAGATGTGTGCGCAGGCACAGCATGAGCTTCTTTGTACGGATACGTTGAAATTTTGTACACTCTTCTCAAAACCTGATATTACAAACTTGGAAGGAAACAAAGGTCCTTCAACTCCTGAAATCGGTTTTGAAAAAGGCGTGCAAGATTTCAGTCAGTCTTTGACCCTTCATCAGTGTTTGCCCAGCATTCATTGTTCATTCGCCGCGCTGACATTTCAGATTGATTCAAATGCTGCCACATGATTTTGAACGCTATTATTGCGGGAGCCTTACATCTTCGTTGATTGCACGCCCTTGTCTCTGATATGATCTGAGGTTTTGAAGTGATGGTGGCACATAATGTCGGCGAGTGAGGGCTGGTCCCGCCGCCAGCTGGTGAAGTCAATCAAGTCAAGCTAGAAGAAAACAAGAGTTGCAAAGACACGGTTAACATGCATCAATTTTCAGATGTTGCTATCCTAGGCGTTTCAGCTAAATATATACCGCAAGTCAAGACTCTAAGACACTGAACTTGGATTGAGGGTTTTACACCTACTTGTCCTGAGTGCTGCTGAAGCGACGAGAAATGAGCCGGGAGGAGGGGCTTTCCAGACATCGCTGGGCTGAGATTTTGCAACTGCAACAATATACAACATGCAGGTTTTCCATGCCAATCAATGATAGCATAAACGAATGCCAGCTCACTTGACAGTGTGATCATCAACATCAGCATTTTTATTTGTCAGACTCATGGCTGGTGTTTCCCTCCAGGACTCTCTCTGGTTTCTTTTGCTCTCTGGTTTCTTTTGTTCGTTCAAGATGAGAGGGGTTACCCATGAAGTTAACCCTCACTGCCTCACCCCGAGGCCCCGGCTGTGGTGTGAACAAAAATTTCACAAACAAGAACAGCTGACCGTTTGGCCCAGACATTGGCCACTCAAGCTCAGCACATGCCTTGCCATCATCACTGACATTGGCCACTCAAATGCAGCCTGCCCCAACATTGTCACTTTATCACAACGCATGACATCTTTGGCCCAGACCTTGGCCACATTTCACTGCAACGCATGAGGGGTCCTTACGGTAGGTGTTAAGTCCGGGTTTTTAGTCGAGGAGGTCTCATCCGTGTCCGGCCAATTCCCTGTAAATTTCAACACAAAATGGCTCTTGTGACATGTCCATGTGCATCTCGACTGCGCAAGCTCGCACAAGACGCTGGCCGCGGAGGTGCCCTCGGCCATTTTCCGTGTAAATTTCAACGCAAAATGGCTCTTGTGACATGTCCATGTGCATCTCGACTGCGCAAGCTCCCACAAAACGCTGGCCCCGGGATAAGCGTCCGACCAATTCCCTTTAAATTTCGACACAAAAAGGTTCTTGTGACATGTCCATGCATTTCGACTGTGCAGGCTCGCACAAAAAGGATGTCCCCGCAATTGACCTCGGCAATTTTCATTTTCAATTTCCAAACAAAATGGCTCTTAGGAAATGTCCGTGTGCATGTCGACTGCGCAGGCTCGCACCACATCATCATCATCATCATCATCATCATCACCTTTATCATCACCATCCTCCTCCTCCTCCTCATCATCATCATCATCATCATCATCAACAGCACCACAATCATCATCAACACCACCATATCATCAACATCATCACCAACATTAACATCATCATCAAAAGTATAATACATTCTCCTTTTACCCTTGGGGTCTCTTGCCGGGATAATTTGTCAGACCTTGCCCTGCCAGACCTGGGCTTTTCCATCCTTCTCAAACCTGATGTAATGATGATAATGTAATCCTTCCAGTGGGAACATCATGCCAAAACGCATTCGTGAGAGATGTCGAGGGTTTGATGTTACAAGTCTTGTTCCCTATGTGCTGCTAAAATGATCTGTCAAGCAGTTAATGTGTCCAGTTAATCAATAAAGCAAGCAAGCAACCAAGCAACAGAACCTTCTAGGTTGCTCAAGCTCATGATCAAGGAGCGCGCGCAAGGAATCAATCTTCTCACCATGGATGCATGCAACCAGGACAGAAAGGACAAGCCGCGCCAATCAAGCAAGCTGCACTCCGTAAGGAATCAATCGGTCCATCATGGACGCATGCAACCAAAACAGACAAGCAACCCAAACTGTTATAGTCAAAGCTCTGTTTAGAATATATTTCCAAATAACACGTTAAAGCATTTTATTGCTTAGTGAACGTTGCAAGTCTTAAAAGATCCAAATGTCTTAGCTTGTGCTTTGATATAGCAGTGCGATATTTTGTGAATCTTAGGACGATATGGTAAGAAATCAAAAAACCTCAAAGGAGGCAACTTTGAGACATTGTTATGGTTTTTTGAGACGCGCATTTATGATGAAAGCTAGCTGAACTAATCCTTCCCTTTCTACGCCCTGATTTTTTTCTAATGATCCAGTCCGGGAACTTCCACACGCGCCACGCGACCAGGTCGTTGAACCTTGGCTCTGAGAAATTGCTGTTCAATCCATGTGGGATCTAATGAATCGAATGGTTTCTAACCACAAAATCACTGGAAAATCCATGCATTTGAGTGGACGAAATCTAGTGACCTATGGAGATCTAATGTTGATTTAACCATTAAAAATCCTGGCTTTTTTGCGATATGAATTGGGAATGGAAATCCTAACCACCTATGTCCAATTTGGGTTTGTCTGAAATTGCGGTATACCGAATTCATGGCAATCTTGATACGAAAAACCACAATTCTCAGAGAAACCCATGAGATATATATGATATGGATCTATAGGATGATAACTGGATATAGAAATGGACAAAGAAATTGAGCACCAAGAGGTTTCCAAAAAAAAAAGTCTAAGAAATAAAAGCCTATCCATTTTCAACAGACCTGTATCCATATGTCACCATTCCCCATTCCCCATTCTCCTCTGATCCTGGGAGGAAAAACCGAACGTCTAAGCTTCCATTCCCATGAAGCGCTTCCAACAATCACAAGGTAAATCCGGGCACAACTCAGAATTGGCTTCATGCAGAAAAAAAGGGTTCCATCATCCAAACTGCGTTCTAACGGCGGGAAAACACTGTCTGTATAACCGCTTGGTTTGGTACGGGAAAATATGTTTTTGTCGAAACTCGATCTCGTTTGTTTGATAGTTTTGGATTCCTCCCCAATTCTCGTCCTTGCCAAAGCACAGCATGTACTGTAGAGATCGGGATGTTTCAAAACAGGGTGCCCCAAATGGCCCCTTTTCCTACGGTTTGTCATAAATTTATCACCACTTTCCCAAAATGACCACCATGGGACACAGGATGACCTAGCCACTGTGCATCACTGTGCTGTGTGAGAGCTGGTGGTGAAACCCGCCTATCCCAAAAAAACATTGGTGTTCTGAATGCTATTCTTTACATTTTCCAAAGATGGACAATAGTAAACAACAACTCACCATCTGAAACACGGTAAGATCGGTAAGTCAACATGGCCAGCATGGCCAACAGCACCTCACAACTAGGACCAAGCAATGGCTATGCCATGCTATGCCCGTTATGCCATGCGACATGCCTCGGGCGACATTTCTGCAACTCGGCTTTGGTATGTGCGAAAATACATTCCTGTCGCGCAGGAGTCCCAGGACAATAACTGATTGCAGAGCTGGGAATATTCAGGGATATATCGCAAACCAATTAAATGGATTTAAATGCCAGATGCTGACTACGTGGCCTAAGCAGTGATGTTACTGCAAACCTTCCGTTCTTGATCAGGCTCGCTCACCTGTCAGCGTGTCGACTATGTTACTTTGACCATGGGTGAGCACCAAGACTCCTCGTATCAATCATCACACCCTCCAGGAGTCAATAGGAGTCAAAGGTGGCAATGGGAAATCCTGCGATGAATGTTCGATGCTTGTCCCAAGTGTAAACCTTTTGGATTATTTTGGGGGATTTCCCAATGAGCAACGGACCGCATGATATCTCAACATAGATGAAAATCCGGAGACAGCAAGAGCCATGGCTTTCCCCTCCCACACCTCTCCAAAGGGACATGGGCCGTTCTGAATCGCTGAGCAAAATTTCGTCCTGCGGTGTGGTGCCACAGCAGAAAAAACATATGGGTTTTGTCGAAAAATTAGGTATAGCTCTACATTTGAGGATTAATCATCATTTCCCTATCAAAAAAACAGCTTGGGAGGTATACACCATTTTCAGACACACCCAGATAAACAATTCTAAACACATATAATTCCAATATTTGCCAAATCGTGAGGAGGATAATGATGATAATTCTGAGGATGATGACGATGACGATGACGATGCCGATGACGACGATGACGACGATGATGACGATGATGGCGCTGATGATGGTGATGATGATCTATGATGATCTATGATGATCTATGATGATCTATGATGATCTATGATGATCTATGATGATCTATGATGATCTATGATGATCTATGATGATCTATGATGATCTATGATGATCTATG
>Ga0126342_10007622_pt1 | contig 19373 bp, 21 predicted proteins | sample Cyp1metagenome_FD_92528 | JGI IMG/M metagenome (GOLD analysis project Ga0126342, IMG submission 92528) | Coral microbial communities from Lord Howe Island, Old Settlement Bay, Australia - Cyphastrea 1 metagenome | ecosystem: Host-associated > Invertebrates > Cnidaria > Coral ... | reverse complement strand
GGAGAAGCAGAAAAGCAAAAAAGCAGAAAAGCAGAGAAGCAGGAGAAGCAGAAAAGCAAAAAAACAGAAAAGCAGAGAAGCAGGAAAAGCAGGAAAAGCAGGAAAAGCAGGAAAAGCAGGAAAGCAGGAAAAGCAGGAAAAGCAGAGAAGCAGGAATCCAAAAATAATTCCTAAACCTGATCAAAAAAAAATTCCTAAAATAATTAGCCCTCCTTTGGATATATTAGGCATCCATATTTACCGAAGCCAAAACGGTTGTTTCTCTGCCAATAAAATCAGGTGATGAGTCTGGTGATGTCATGACCCATATATGGATCCATGTATGGTATATATGCTAACATAAAGGGGGTATATTGATGGGAAATGTTACCATATATAGCATACATGGATCCTATGGGTGATGTGATGGCCACATATTTATAAAATAAAAACATCATGGCTGGGCTCACAATGATGGGGATGGAACGAACAAGGTGAAGGGGACCAAACCCCTTGACAAAATGGCTTGAGTTTCTCGCCATTGCCCAGCCCCACAGAAAACTCTACCCATCCTTGAGTAGATAGAACTTGCACAATTGGACCATTTCGCAGTAGTGAATAGTTTTTGATATTCATGGAAATTCCACATTGCTCCAGAATGAACTACTGTAAATGTATGTGACTGTCAGATGGTGAGTGACTGCAATTATGGATGATGGATAGTGAATTGCCAGTACCATCTGGTTATTTAACATAGCCATGGAAAATCACCATGTTTAATAGGTAAACCATCTATTTCTATGGGCCATTTTCATGGCTTTGTTAAATAACCAGATGGTAATACTATACCAACAGGCACATGGGAAAATCCTCTCCATGGCCGCGCACGGAATGTCCAACTCTTGAGCTTCAGCTTCCTGGTAGGGATTTGAACCAAGGAAACGACCAGTTGACCATCAAACATGGAATTGAACTATCATTTACCGTCTGGTTATTTAACATAGCCATGGAAAATCACCATGTTTGATAGGTAAACCATCTATAAATGGGTGATGTTCCATGGCTATGTTAAATAACCAGATGGTATGTAGATTTGGGGATGAGTCAAACATGCCGTTGGAGCCGAAAAAAACAATGACTTTGTCACTTTTCGGATTCCACGACTTTGGCCCGTACCAATGATGACCATGATGTACATTATGTTATAACCACAACACTCCAACTGGGAACTATGGCCAACCCACTGTGAACATATTTGCTCGCATCCTTGGGAATTACGAGTACTGTAAATATTATCACCCATAGGATCAATGTATGGTATATATGCTAACATAAAGGGGGTATATTGATGGGATCCATGGCACACCATATATAGCATAATTACATGGATCCGTCATGGGTTATGTAGGTAAATTGGTCCTATAATGGTCCTATAGGGTTTTAATAATCTATAATGGTCCTATAATGGTCATTATTATGTATAAGTAAATTGGTCCTATAATGATCATTAATGATCTATACCTTTCCTCCAAGCAACATACCTTTGGATAGGCTGTCTTTGGTGCCCAAATCCTGAAGATCCGCCCCAGACTCCCAGACCCAGCAGCGACTTTTCGACTTTTGGGGTGAAGCCATGGTGGATGCACTGGACAACTGTGATCCACTTGGTAAAACCTGTTGAAATCTTCGTTGAAAATGTTGAAATCTGAGTTTCACTCAAGGTGAAACCAGACATGTTGAGCATTTTCCCACTTTTGGGGTTTTGAAACCATCAAAACCATCATCGACATGTATGTGTCTTGACAAGAAAAACTCATGTTCTGGGAGTGACCTCGGGAATCAGGACTTGGTAGCCCCATGACTGTGCTGACCAGTGAACGCCAAAGCGAATTTCGCCAATAGGACCGGGGTATCATCACAGATGGGGATTAAAACCAGGAGATATTAGCAGACAGAAACCCTTCCAGGCGCAAATGCCAAGGATGGAACAAGAAATCCTATTTTTATTCTACAATTTCACCACCCAATATGACTGCGGTATACTGCGGTTCAGGTTTGAGCTGATTTTCTTCGACATGAGCATCTGCAGAATCTATAATATCCTGATCGTTTTCAAGGCCATTCTTCGGATGTTTCCTCTCCTAGCCATTTTCTGTATGTCAGGGCCAGTGATCTCGCTACTGCCAACATAGTCCCAATTGCGACTGATCCTGGAAGATCCTGGAAGTTTTCCAGTGTGTGAAATCGCCCACATAAATCCTACAATGTGAGGCCCCCAAGATAGCTAAGTTGGTGCACATAACTCCAATAACTATGGTTTATGGTACTTATAACGAACTAGTTACTGGGGCGAATCTAAACCAACTAACATCACTGGGGGGCCTCACATTGTAAGTATGCGTGGATATGACATTATGAGTAGCATTCCCATGACGGATCCATGTATGCTATATTACCCCCAATGTTAGCATATATATATACCATACATGGATCCTATGGGATTATGATAGCTGATGGCCGATTTGTATCGATTTCTGTGGGGTGATGGTCCATGGTCTCCGTTCCCAAGGCCCACAGTACCCGCTATGTGACGGCGGTTCCATTGACCGCCGTCCGCAACTCTTTCCTCAACGCCTCAGCAGATCTGGGTCTCTGGGTCCGCTGATCGAGTGAGGAAAACCACATGGGAAAAAGTTACGGGGACCAGAACGACCATCTGGATGCATATTACGTACTTCTATAATTGTATGATTTCAGACCTCTATATCTCCAGATTTCTATCTCTCTATCTGTCATCTATGTATGGTTACATTCATCACGTGGTGCTGGAAGATCAGATGACAAACACCCACCGTGCGCACGCCTTGGGAAAGCGCCTTTTTTGCGCACGTGCCAAGTACCTGGAAGGACGGAAAAAACATGGAAAAACCATCATAGAAATGGGGATGACCCCTTCACCGTTGAATAGTGGGGAAAATTCTGCTTACCCTCTGGTAATTTAACATAGCTATTGAAAATGGCCCATTTATAGTGATTTTTTCCCATTAAAATACCAGAGGGTAATCACCAAGTTTAGAGGTACCTTCTTTTTGGACCAACCCGATGACCCGTCCTGATGTCCTTTTGATACAGCAACAGCCAAATTGGTATAGCATGTATGTCCATGTATCATCGCGGGCCCATCAGTAGTTTAAAAGAGGGTTGAGCCCTTGAAGACCAAACAGAAAAACTGTTGCAGTTCTTCAACTTCAAGTTCTTTGAGGACCACATTGTATGTGGGTAAAACAATGCCATAAACCATCCATTTGGGAATAGTTCATACAAGCTATTTATGGATACTTATGGTGATTTGGGGGGTGGTTTACTATTGTTTTACCCACATTATTCCAAATATTCTAACTTGCCAGGACTTTTACTATGACTTGACCATCTGCAGGGGTCAAGTCATATGTGTGGTTGGGTCGACCCGAAATTTCGGGTACCAGTTGTGCCTTCATCTCCAGTTTGGTTCATCAAAGGTCACAACCAAAGGCGATGAATTGGGGCATTTCCTGACCAAAAAACCTTATGCCAGCCCTGAAAAACATGGCTTTGTCTCCAAAATAAGCTACCCCCAAAATCCTAGGGTTGATCATCATTTTCCCTACCATACAATAAATGGATATATATATATATAGATTACAAATTCTGGAGGAGAAAAATGTATACCGTACCCCATTCTTGGAACAGCGCACGGATCTTCCAAGCCGCAGCTGACACAAGCAGCGTTCAACCTGCAAGCAGCAGCAGGTTGATCAACTACCCCTCTGTTTACATCCAACGGGGGGTCATGGAAACTCCGCGGCAATGTTTGGTTCAGTCGACAAATTGTCTTTCTGATAAACAAACCTTTCAGCACGAGGGCTTCCGAACACCAAGTTGGATTACTCAAAGGATACTGATGAAAGTAGTTGTTGTCGGTTCAGATTCGCCCTGAATAAACACATTTTTGGGGGGACATTTGGGGGTTGAATCAAGTTGAATCCTCATGATGCATAGCCTCAACAGAAAATAGATGATGGAAATTCCGCTTTAAAAAATGTGTTTCCTGAATGTAAATAACCGATTGATCTCTTTTCCGAATCACTATATTATATATATATATAATACGCTGGGAATTTTTTAGGAACCAGCTAGCTGACTCAGAATGCGCATCATATGTAACCAATGCAGATGGCCCATGGTCAGACAACTGATCTCAGTAACAAGCATGGCTGGTTCCTGCTCTTCAACCCATGCGGAAAAATGTGACTGGCCATGGTCTGGCAATGAACAAGGGAACCCTTGGCTGGTGCTCGTCTCCTTGCTGTCGCGTCATTCTTAGACTTCCATATGAGAAACACAAGTGTATCGCAAGTGGGTAAACCACGATTGAAATGGGCTTAAACATGCTTAAACAATATCCTAGGATTTTCAGTGAAATGATTCACCTTCCTGAAAAGTGCGACCATTTTTGGGATAGCTACACTCGTCACCCTGGGCCTTCGGATGTCATCCCGGGAGAAGTTGGAGAGTCTCCTGTGGCTGATGCAGGATGCTACCTATGGTACTACATATTTCCACCAACCTTGCCTCACCCATGACGGATCCATGGTGCTGGTAGAAAAATGCTAACATAAAGGGGGTATATTGATGGGATCCATGTTACCATATGTTACCATATATAGCATAAATACATGGATCCGTCATGGGTCATTGCAAAGTTCGACTCTTCACAAAAAACAATTGCGGTAAATCAAAATGATCAAAGAATTTCATGCACCATGTGGACCATGTCCATCAGAGCTGCATGGTCCGCAGTTGTGTGTTCCTTCCAGTCAACCAGCGCAAATCTGATAAATCTGATGATCAACCTTAAGCAACAGCCTGGCTGAATCCTGAGGCACAACTAACAGAAAGGGACTGATTTTTGCATATTTTAGCTACAAAGATCTGCAAAGTAAAGTTCAATTGCATATACCCTCCAGTAAATTAACATGACGACCCTGGTAGTCATCGGGGTTGGTTCAGACTAGTTTCCTCTAAAAATGGGTGATTTTCAGGGTCAAAAAGTTAATTTACCAGAGGGCAATTGCAGCATGAAGATCTTAGTGGAACCCCTCACTGGTGGCGAAAAGGCACTGCGTCACGACGTTTGCTTGGCCTCAAGAGTTGAGCAGCCACAAGACAGTCCAAGATAGGAAAATAACGTAGCCCAAACCATCATCAATCAAGGAAATCATAATATATACATATATATATATACATATATATAAATGGTATATATATATATATATGGGTGTGTCTGGAAAATATGGTATTCAAAAAACATGATAGTTCCTTTTCCCCACACAAATTGCAATTTGGTGATATACCGAATTTCGCGCATAGCGATCTAAAGCTCTGGCATTCTACGGTCTTCCACATATCACGTCAACCCTGGATTTTCATAAACCCCGTTTGCGGCTGTTTTTTATTGGGGGGGATACCATGCAAATGTATCATCTAAAGTGTCTAAAAATGGGGGTACCCCCAGAATTAATAAACCGTGGTTTATTAATCCGGAGTTGACATTATCACATATCTCTAGTAGTTTCTCAGCCACCATGTCCCGCTCCCAAACTCCTCAAGGATTCCCTCAAGATGAGGTGCACCTGGGCCAGCGACACTTTCACCTATTTTTTGATCATCCATGGCCAATTTACCTACAAACATCAGGAGACGGGCCATGGAAAAAGGCATCAGGTGACCGAACGGACATCGAACTTATCGAACTTGACCGTCAAAGCAGCCACTTTCAAAATGGCTCGCAGTACCAACATGTGCCACAATTTGCGGATTCGATACAAACATACCCAGCCCCATGAAAAAATGTTCGAATAGAAATCAAATTGGTTACAATACACTTTACTTTTGTTGCCTCAAGTCCATTTCCCCCGCGTTTCTCCGTGGTTTTCCAGGACATCAAAACCACACCCGCCGCAGCCCTCTGAGCAGAACTCACTGTGCCGTCGTTGTCGCCTCCCAGGAATAGGTGATGCGGGCGATGCGCGTTTTTGGTGAGGATTATTGTTATTCCCATATGCTCCATGTATGGAATATTTACCAACATTTCCAAATGTAGGTAAATATTCCATACATGGAGCATCTGGGATTATAAGTCATTGGGTTGTTGGATTGGTTGAAGAGAATATCTAGAATCTAGAGGAAACGGATGGAAGCCCTGGTTTTTACCATCAAACATAGAGGTTTCCTGTCATTTTTTTTAACCAATCCAATGAATAAGGGGTGTTATGGGATATGCCTGCATGGGAAAGAAACGCCAATCGGATTTTGTGTAACCCTTATTCTGTTTACAACCCTTGTTGTTTTTTACTCATTTACATTCTCCCATTATATGGGTTACTATTCGACAAACGGTATGCAATGGGCACATACTGGGATTGTGGCGATAAGGGGAAAACAAAGCAGCCATCTTATGAGGATGTAATGGGGATATGGTATATATATATACGTACTGTATACATATATATATATAATTATATATATATATATACATACTGTATACATATATATATATATATATATGTTTGTGTGTCTGTATATATATACAATTATATACATATACTGTACAAGGGAGACAACCAACAAGTGGGGGTGTATGGAGGTAACCTTTTGAACAAATGGAGCCAGTCTGGCTTAACGTCTCGACTCTATCTGGTTGGTGGTTGGTTTCAACCCCTCGGAAAAATATGAGTCCGTCAGTTGGGATGACGAAATTCCCAATATATGGAAAGTCATAAAATTCATGTTCCAAACCACCAACCAGCTATTAATCAACCGATGAAAAGATTGCAGGAGTGGGAAACTTTAACAAAAGGATCATCAAGCAGTAGGAATTGAACCAACCAATATAGGGATGTACACCTTTGAGATCCTGTAGAGAACATCTTCACAGTTGTGGTTGTGGGTTTCGGCAACAGAAATGGTTTTAGCCATTGAACAATGGGAAGGGGCATCCACCAAAAGACGTCTCAGTCAGCATTCAAAACAACTGGCAGGATGCCAGCACTTTTTTATACGTGTACTCCGGGGAAACAAAACGGGATGGATGAACCAAGCAGTATCCGGAACATCGATCAGAAGTAGTCAGAAGTAGTCAACTGAGCAATTGCTGTAGATCCTAGTAGAAAAAAATGAATATCCAGTGTATGTCCCTTCATATACATAGCCCAACAATTGCTGCTATAGATTAATATAAATTAATATAAATCATGTAGCTCATTTTATCTCCATATTTACCTCCAAGCATGACAATCAGATACAAACGCAATGTTTAAGTATGTTTAAATAGGTGTCACCTTTGTTGGTAAAATTCCCATGATATCTGACTGCAGGTAAATCTGAGTAACACATCCCATTATTTATAGGGTTTCAACATGTTTCAACCATTGCAGCTGGTGCAGGATTTCTTCCATCCCAGCCTTTGGCGTAGAGCTCGGCTGCCATAGCCAGCTGTGAAGGCGTTAGGCCTTGAAGAGCCGAGGTCACCAAGGGTTTCACCTCGGTGGGGTTTCTCATGAAACCATGGGTTTCAACATGTTTCAACTACCATCTGGTTATTTAACAGTTTGCCATGGAAAATCGCCCATAGAAATAGATGATTTACCTATTAAAAATGGTGATTTTCCATGGCTATGTTAAATAACCAGAGGGTATCTGTTGATGTTTCTAGGCTTTTGTTACTTTGGAATTTTATAAATTTTATTGGGGGGATGGTTTTCAATGGTGTTGGATGGGTGATGGGTTTTGGATGTGACAACTGGTGTGCGACGGTTCTGGGCATGTTCCGGTTCAAGGTCTCTTGTCTGAGAACGACAAAGATGCTGGCAATGCGCAGGAATTGAGCATGTCAAAGGATCTGTCTGGAACACGGCGTAGTTTTCCGGATAAAACGTAGCGTCTTGTCGTAACCTTAGATACCCTGCAAAAAAAAAAATCTTGCTAGGCAGCTTAAAACAAACTACATCGATATTGTGTTCAACACAATGGTTCAAAAATCAAACAAGTAACATAAGTAACCTACTCACACCAGGTTCACAAAGGTTGTTCATGAGACTAGCAAGCAAAAACCAAGCACTGATTTCTCGGTGTAACGGGATCATCCCACGTCGTGTGGCCACAGATCTGAGAAAACCAGTGGGTCTCCAGACATGTCTACCATTCGGGATCCGGAGATTGCCAGTTGGGTGTCCGGATCGATTCCCTCCTGACTAAGAAACTAACTGGAGGTTTTGATAGATGGTTTATCCATGTTTATCCCATTATTCAAAAAGGGTCTCAAATGACTGTGGAGTTTTGAAAGTTTTGCTTTCGCTTTTTTATGGGATTTGTTTTAGGTAAGCACTTTTTACTGCGCTGAAGTTGGAATTTTGTTGGCTCCACGGATAACCAGCTTGTGAGAAGTGGATGGAAAGTGGCATCATCACATCCAGTAAAACTGCAATGAACAGATGCCATCTGCTAATCAAACATGGCGAAATCCCCGAACTAAATGGAGGCTGTTTTATGTAAATAATGATATATAGCTTGGGGATTTCCATTGTATTTGATGACCGGAGGGTACCAAATATCCTGGACATTTTCTGTTGCTGGATATTAGATACCTTCCAATTTCAGCGAGAAACTCATCCCGAAAAATCTAACCTATCCAGGTCTATTCATGTAGATACGTTATACATCTTTTCAGCCATTCCTGATCCTTCCTGAATCCCCATCTTTTCACGTGACATCAGACACCACTATGCATCCCCAATATTCTTGGCTTCACAGCATTTGACTGCTCAAGAATACCATCACAGCACCAGCAGCAGCAACATCATTACCATCCTCATCGTCATTATCATCACCACTTTAGATCGTATCTTCATGTTTGCTGCTTGTGACATCTTGTGACATGTCCACATTCTCACACGAACAGCTTGTTTTGTGAATGCTGGGGTCGCCACAGTGTCCAATAGACTTTCGTGCAAGGACCTACAAGGGGACATGAGAGGGGTTCCCGATGATTGCGAACACACAAAACTAGGCAGATATCCTACTGGGCGGATCTAGCAAGCAAAAGTTAGAATTCGACCAAACCAGGAAAATTGGATTTACTGTAAACGGTATATTATGTATATACATACATATATATATATTTATACATATGTATTATATGTATACATACCTGGAGCTCATTTGTGAACCCTATCTTGGAGGGTTAACCACCAAATTTATGGGTTCAAACCTCTCAAACAGATTCGTTATATATGTGACTGTCACTTCTTCCAATTATCTTCCATTTTGATGGGTTATATAAGTTATATATAATAGTAGCCCTGAAAATGATCCCAAAATATGCAAGATACAATCTATCACTAGTCGATCGAATTTTGCTTGTCTACCTTTTCGGGGGTTGCTATAATTAGTGTTGAAGCACCTATTTTTGCTGCTTCACCCCCCGCATTTGATGAAACCCGCCTCTGTGGCACTGCTTCAGACGCTTCGGAGGTGTCACCTTTGTCGCCTCTGAAAGGTTTGACTCTGGGGTAGATTTTTGGAGCTCATAGAGAGACACTATTGAATATGCATATAATACTATATCTATAGCTTTCAAGTTGCACCATGAAACAAAAGTACCAACATATCTGAAATTAATTCCCATTATAATATAATGTATACTAGGATTTGAGAATCACAAGTGGGGTTTTGATATGCTTGAAGCGTCAAAAGGGGAGATATGGACAGTATGACCGACACCTGGGGTCCTAAAAGACCTGCTTCGATGTGTATCCTAGATACTATGTGGTTGAATAATGTTGAATACCAGGCTTGGTTCACCCACTTCCACATGCAAGAAACCGTATTGGTCATTTTGGAACCACTTGTGAGGTGGCAAACACATCCAAGTAGGGCTATCCCCCGAATTGTGGATATGATTGGATTAATCCATGTCAACAAGAATCACCCCGACTAAACCTCTCCATTTTCGTCGTGAACCTGCTCATCTTGGAATCCCCAAAACAAGGATGGGAGGATGGGAGGCTAATCTTAAGAGGACGGGAGAATGGGCCAGCATAGGATGTAAATCAATCTAGTCGGCTCCTAGCTCGGAAAGTCATGTAGGCGGTTTGCATCTTTTTGGTCCATGATTTTGCAAAACATGGCGCCACATCAAAATCTTGCAAGTGCATCCAGTTTGGGCTTTTGGAACTTGGAAATTTGGCATCCAAATTTTCCAAGGTGCAGACCCTTAGGATTTTTTTTGCCAGTAGAACCTGGAATGGAACCTGGAATTTCCGGAGATGCTGAACCATTTCTTGATACACCGCTCCAGGCTCCATGGATTGACCTTTTCCAGTTCCACTTGATACATGGAAGCAGCTCCAGCTTCCTCACAACATCCCCACTTCTATGGAACCAGCTCTGTTTCCTCACAACATCCTGACAAGTACTATGGAACCTCAAAGTGATTTAACAACTTCCACAAGCCACCCGTTGGATCCGTTGGTCACGGCTAATGGTTGGCTTCAGTTCCAGGCAATTTCCCGTTGTAAAATGGAGGATATCTTATCACGACACTCCCTGGTAAACCAATGTTTGGTGATTTAAAAAAACGTCGTTGCCGCAAGACAGTCCCAAGAAACAACATGCACCTTCACTTTTCAAGATTCGTGGTTGAGCCACTCATTCTAGAAATACCAATTTTATAATGTGGGATCATTATCTCATGTTTGGTGATGGAAAAACGACAATCACGCTAAAACACCATACAATTCATTCTCAAAATGGACTTTCTCAATTGCATTCATGACATTTCATTGACATCATGTCATATCATACGGTATCATGTCATGTGACAATTGTTGATAATGATTACAGCACACTATTATGATATCATATTTTGTGTCATATATATATATACTGGTTGGTGGTTTCAACCCATCTGAAAAATATGAGTCAATTGGAATTATTATTCCCAATATATATATATGGAAAATAAAAGCCATGTTCCAAACCACCAACCAGTTGATATAATATATACATTCATTTGATCATGTAGGACAAGGGGAATCCCATCTGTTTCTTGGATTTTCATCCTCGATCCCTTGACAGCTCGGCGCCTCCAGAAGCTCCACTTGCTCTTTCAGAGACTGCGGACGCAGCGTGCTTTGGTGCGGGACCAGAAAATTCATCGTGCTTTTATTGATGACTACGTATATATTATTCTATAGTTACTTTACATATCTATAGATACAGTAACCATACAACCATCATCATGATACACATATTATATAATCATCATCAGAGTATAGTAATCATATATCAGCATTTACTACTGAGAACTAGCATCAAAAACCATAACCGAAAAATACATAGATGGATCAAAAGAACAAAAATGAAACAAAGATAATTAAAAGTACTGCAGCATACTACAGTAATTATTAATATATCACAATCGTTAAAACATATGAATAATTGCATCACAACGAGAGCAATCATCATGGGGATCATCATGTATGATCAGAATTTGTCCTGCAGAAATCTAATTTGATGGGCATATCATCTACAACTGTGGGATCGTCCATCTGCGGGTTTGCATTCTGGAAGGTACTCCGAGTGGCTAGGAAACATGGGAGATGCTTCTCTTTTTCATCAATCAATCAGTATCAATCAGTGGGAAAGGTGAACACTCAGAGAAAAAAAACAACAAATCCACAGAAATCTCAGGAACAAATAAATTATATAAATGGAGATGTTGCAAAAAAAACACAAGTTTCACGAAGTCTGTCAAATTCCAGATTGTCTGTGGGTTCTCCTCATCCAACAGGGGTTCAGAATATATTCTCAACAGTTCACCCTAATGGTTGACTACGCAATATTACGCAATACGGAAAAGAAAGAAATCACCTATATAGCACATCTAGATAGATCATGATAGATCTAGAAGATCCTAGCCTCACTAGGTTGGCTTTCCAGTGAAAATCCAAGGGACACTCAGTCTTTTCAAATTTGGAGAATGTAAAACCAGGTCTGGCATCTTCTGGCACTTCCTCATGAATTCCAAATCTAGATGCCATTCTATCATCATCTATCATCTCTCATCTATCATCATCTATGACCGTATTTTCTGGTTAAACCATGTTAAAATCCAGCTGTTGGTGCTTAAAGTACCACATTTTGCAACCATGAAATCTGCATCCCACCTGCACGGAGGGCTTCCAAACCTTCCAGTGCCTGGAAGGTTCATGGAGGTACTGTGGTAAACCGTTTTGACCAAAAAGGTGTTATGTTTTTTCCCTTGGGATTATATATAATTATATATAGTTAACTTGATATAACCCCCGCAAGTGTATACAAGTTGTAGAATTGGGTCTGATTTTTTGAGTGGCTTCCCCTCATTGCTAGGCAAAAGGCGACAGTCTCCAGTTACTCCAGTTCCTGCCAGCAGCACCTAGCATGAACAGCGTCAAAATCAGTGCCAAAATCCCTTCCATGTGTGGTGCATGGTTTTTTATACTTTGGGTTGGTCATTTAGGACATTTTAGGACCGTCATTTGATGGCTTGCTTTTGGTTCGATTCTCGAAAAATTCTTGTAGAGAAAACCACCCTTTACCTTTGTTTGTTGGTTGGACACTTACCGTAACTTGCCAACATTTCATAACATTTCAAGGCAAAACTACCTTTCCAATCCTTTCCAGGTGCTTAACTCCCACTTTTGGGTGATTGCGCCACGAGCGTCACTCGACAGTTCAAGCCTGTGCCACCCGAAAGCCGCGGAGGTTGCGCTTGAAGCACTCGTCGGGATCGAACGGTGCCTGGGAAAAAGTGCCAGGGAGGCTCGTGCCATCCCCGCATTGGGGGTGATCAATCCAGGTTCATAAGGATTTTTCTATGCCCATAGGGAGGATTCCCAATATGGGATCCTAGAGTGTTCTCCATTTTCCATCCAAGGTTGAGAAGGAGATTAATATCGATGAGTGTGCTTGGTTTGTTGATTTATTGCACGCTATTCAGGTCCGCCGCTGTCTTGCCCCCTTCTAAGATCTGCACAAAGTAGGGCACCTGTGGGCACTGTCGAGGGAATGGCAACTGTTTACCGATGGAGCAGAATGGCTGCTTTATTGACTAAGGCACTCAAACATGTTGATTTTCCCAAAAGTTGATATGGTTGTAGTTATAGTATTAGTCCGGGTGTAAGTACTTCAAGGGGTCATGAGTTGTCACCCAGTTACCAGTCGCAACCCAGTCACTACAATTATCTCAAGGTTGATCCCAGTATTCGCTCGCAAGTCTGGGTCCATGTTCAACCCAGACCTAAGATATAAATCTATATCTGTATGTTCTATTCACTTTTGGCATTCCAGAAAAATTGCAGGTTTTCCCAGCACAGACAGCAGTCAGGCATAGGTTTCCGTACAGCTCGGGATAGGTCGGAGCTACTGGAACTTATACCACCCCAACGAAAGCCGGGTTTAGTACTGGATCATATTGAATCTGTTCATGTTGCGGTCAAGCACAACCACTGAGTTTTTTCTTTGGATGGGGTGTATGCCATGGGGAGCAGCTGCATACATATTCCACAAATCAAAACAACCACTGGTTGGTGGTTTTAACCATCTTGATAAATATGAAATATGAAAGTCAACGGGAAGGATTATATATTATGGACAATTTAAAACCACCAGCCAGACCAAACTTTTGGCATCTTTTGGCCTGCTCCGAGGTTCTTAAAGCGCAGGCTCAGAAGGCTCAGCAGTGGCACTGCAGGCTCAGTGAGCTTGGCCGGTCACTGACCCCATACGCGAGGGCGCCCCTTCTAGGCTTGCCGATGGCACGAAAGTTGATCAACGGATATCACCACCGGCCGTGAATGTCGAACCTGGCAACTTGGCCACCGGCCTGGCGACCGGCTTGGCCAAAATGGGCTGCTGCCTTGGCCAACCATCGAAATCGCGAGTAAGAAGGGCGCGTGTCCCCGCCAGAAATGGCTCTGCAGCAGGCAATTTCTGACGCTTTCTGTGGGTTTGTTCGATGTGTGTAAATCACGCTCCGACCATCGAGTACAGTATCATCAGTAATCATAGCATCAAGATGCATCAAGAAGGTCTGGCTTCACATTCTATACCGATACGCTTGCAAAAAGATAACCAAATCCTTTCCCGGAATCGCAAAATGACAATCAACAACAAATCCTATATACTCCTTTTTTGGCCGGAACAGAACTGGTCACAAAAAGAACATTTCAGGCGAAACAGTTAACCAGTCAACCCTTCCCCCAGTGGGCCTTGGGACCGGAATCCAATTTCCGGGTCACAGCATTGTACCACCTCCTGGCCACAGATTTTTTTTTTTTCGGGGAAGGATCATCTCCCGGAAGATTGAGACAATTCATGTAACAACACGTATGTTTGTAGAACAACTTATAGCAAGCAATGGTTCACTGGTTGGTGGTTTCAACCAACCCCTCTGAAAAATGATGGAGTGAAAGTCAGTTGTTTTTTTTTCACTTCCTAATATATGGAACGTGATAAAATTCCATGGTTCCAGTCACCACCAATCAGTTGATTTTGTGCTTCAACTCTCTTCTATCTTTGTGGTGACCTTTTTTTTTGGTATGATCAGTTGACCTGTGGCTTTGTGGATTAAAAAGGGGGTCTTACCCATCAACGGCGCTTTTTCAGCACAACTCTAGCATGTGATGTTTTGTGAGGTGAAGACAATGGACAAACACAGAAGTTGGATCAAACAAATAGAAGAGACCTTAAGAAAACACTACCAGGAACAAGAAGGCGTCAAAAACCTGGAGGTAAATGATAAATACATGGATGGGGTGAAAAAAGTTCACCTACTGATTCATAGTTGACTTGATCATGAATAGTTAAACTGCTATTCAATGATATTTAACCTAGCTAGTCAATGATTTCACCTACTAATGGGTTTTATGTTGTTTTAATGTTTGGTGAAATCATTAAGTATAGCTAAACTGCTACCGAAAGCACGGATCCCAATCTGAGGTTTTCAGATTGATGGACTTAGCCAAGGGTGTGTCTTGGGCATTGTGGGTTGATGGTTGCTTGTTTCGGGAGCCACCATTGGGTGGAGTATATAGTTCCATGAACTTCACATTAATGGGGGTGGGTCATTGAGTCAGGCTATTTGGTTTCATTAATTGTGGCTCAATAACAGAAACTGTTTAGAGGAGTCACTTCTTTTTGAGCCTCCAGTATTGCAGGTCATCAGGCAGTCAAATGTGGTGATATAATATCGACAAAGATAGGACACCTTAGTCGAGAGATGACGCACGGTCGCATCGTCATGACAATAATGAAGCCAAACTCAGCATTGCTGACAATGTGATTGATTGGTCAAAAGATCAACATTATATAGACATAGCTGGTTGGTGGTTTCAACCCCTCTGAAAAATATTAGTCAGTTGGGATGATTCTTCCCAATATATGGAAAGTCATCAAATTCCATGGTTCCAAACCAGCAACCAGATAGTAACGCCCCAACAGATAGAACAGATTACCGCATTACCACAACTGTAGGTGTTCGGTGTTCACCAATTCTCCAATTGGGGAGTGCCTGGGGATTGAGCCAGGATGATCTGCACAGGGTGGCCTCAAATGAGCCACCATTTTTTGGGATCAATATAGGATTTAAATGATTTGCCCAATTTGAACATGTTTATCTGGTTGGTGGTATACCTACCCCTCTGAAAAATATGAAAGTCAATGGGAAGGATTATCACATTTATGGAAAATAAAAAATGTTTGAAACCACCAGCCAGTTATGATTTCTGTAGCTCTCCAACAAATGGAATCTCCATTTGCTGCCGACCTGCCTGGTTTTCTGCTTCTCCTCCTCCTCCTCATCCTCCTGCGAAGCACGGAAACTGGGGTTGTCCAGAAGTGAGCTTTTTGATAGGGGATTAAACAAATCATTCAAAACACTAGGACGAGATTTAGAAAGTCATAATCCAGATTGGGACTTAAATCTGTCATATTCTGACATCATCAACAAAACCGGAGGGTTTAAGAAGCAACGACGCAGGTTGAAACATCAACAATTTGACCGGAATATGACGTTTTTTTTTAACTTAAAAACCGACAAGGGGGATCTCATCATGCTTGCACCAAACTGTGAATCCAACATAAAAATACACAGATTTTGGCTACACCCCTTTTTTCACCAGAAAACACATAATGATGTGACCAAGAAGAAGTGGGCGCGTAGCCACGTAGCCTGTCATGGAGATGTTTGCAAAACACATGAGCATGTAAGCGCCAAGAATTTGTAAACCAGCAATGAAGAAGGGGATTTGGTCTCCAAAAATGGGGGATATACCAAAACGGCCACTCTAACGGTGAGAATGGTCAAGCGTGAGATTCTGGCATTTTTGAACAAACCCTGCTGGGGAGTTGAAGTGACTGCATTGAAATGTTTCAACTGTGTTCTTGCAATCCCACAATATAGAATATATCCCAAAATTATATCAAATTTACTATAGCATTGTGGAATCAGCCAATATACTTGATCCCACAATATAGAATCCCACAATTAACATTATATATTTCAAAGATATACTGCGACTTCAGGACACGTATGGATATGGGTCGAAGATCGATATTCCCTAACATGTTGCTACTCCAAAATGAAGAGTCAGTCTGTGCTTTCGCAGAATCCAGGACCAAAAGCACGTTCCATTTTTCATCATAAATTTGATGGTTTCCCATCTTTGCTGGTTGTTTAATCATGCTTCAGTTGGATCATGTTGGATCTATATAGCACAGTAGTTAACATGATTAACATTATATTATTTATATGTCTATGTAGATCCAGCTGATTTATTTTTTAACCATGCAACTCATCATTTCCCCATCTGTGTCGGTTTCTTAACATGTCCAAATCAGATCCGTTCCGCTTATCACGTGGCTGGGAAACTCCATTCCGAGCTCCTTGGCTCTCCATTTTTGGTTTGGAACATGGAGGTTTCCTGAAATGGGGGTAACCCCTAATTTAAATCATCAATTTGAAATGGATTTCCCCTTATAAACCATCCAGCTATGGGGTGCCACCCTTTAAGGAACCCCCCATATGGACACCCATAGCTCCCTTCACTCCCTCCACCACAGGAAGTCAAATCCTCCGCAGCCGACGCAATGACCTCCGGCCATTTTTTGGCGCATAAAAAACGGGGGTTGACGGGGGTAACCCTGAAGAATGGTGATGTAATGAGATATAACATGATATAACCATAGCGCTGATTTAACGGGATATAATTATCATGGAATAGAATGGTGTTTTTTTTGGCAATTTTCGTTTCGTTGCCATGTTTGATGGCCAAAGGGTATGTACAGATACTTTGTGTATATCCCAATCATATCCCATGAACCCCAGTATTCCATATGTACTGTATGTATACATATATATATATAATCCTGCAGTATACAGAATATACGATTTTCAGATATATTCCCATTATAGTACGGTTTCTTTGACCTGTCCATATTCTATCTACTCCAAGATGATTACACATAATATGAAAATATCTCTATAAATATATCCATATACTATATATATATATATAAAACTGTACCTGCCAGTCCGAAGGTCAAGTTAACGATGTCTTTGGCTAAAGACCAAGTTTTACAAGGACCTTTGGTTTACCTCGGTTTCATAGAGCTCAGCCCTTTTTCCCCTCATGTTCATCGTCGCCAAGTTTTTTCCACATTGGTCCTCTTTCGCACGCATTGCACCCACAGTTTTCTGGTATCAGAGCCACAAATGACTACCGAAAACTACATCGCTTCAATGCTGAATTTGACTTGAACCCCATTTGAAACCTGTTGATGCATGATTGGAATGCACCATTTTTTCAATCACCTCCAGATCGCAGCCCCGAATGGGCCTTTCCAATTTGCAATGAAAAGCCACTAAGACTGACATTCCGGAGCAATCCGGAGCATATGTAAAGCAAATTTGTGGCGCAAGAAATCTTATGATTTTGCATCAATTTCCAAACTGAAAAAAACAAATGTTCCTAAGGTTTCACCCTCGGTTCACACTCGGTTCACGGCCGTTCATATACCATGCATTTGTGGTGGTTCCAGCCCTGGATTCCCAATGATAAACTATCCTGGTGAACCCAATCATAAACCACGCATTGGATATTTATGGTAGGTGAAGGGAAGTGGTTATCCTGAAATTTATGTCATTTCCTGCGGGATTATTGGGGAAATTTGCCTGCATGTAAAGCTGTCATATATGATATACCATTAGTCACCAGAAATGACTTCATGATACAACTCAGAGCCATCAAAATCCTGACAGAAACCAACCGAAAAACTGATCCAAGCTGGTCGAAAACACTACACCACCCAAAAGATCCAAGTAATAGTAGGTCCTGATCATCAAAGTTTAAAGGCCAAGTTTTACGAGGTCATTGACCTGGAGTGAATATAGGATCCATGTATGCGATATATGGTAACATTTACCATCAATATACCCCACATGTTAGCATATAAATACCATACATGGATCCTATGGGATATATCTGGGTAAATTATAATATTTCACAAACCTGAATTAAGGCCATTTGGGGATGATTTCCCTTACTAACCATGATTCCAGTGAGGGAGAACAGTGAGGTCGTTATAATTTACCCAGATATATAGCATTCTATAGCTATTGATCTGTGATCATCTGTGCACACCTCCCCGGACCCTTCGCACCCACCTGGAAGTCCTCGCTCTCCTGGTGCTGTGATGCTCCCAGGGATTCGAGGGGGGCTCATCATCAAAAAAGGTGGTTGTACAATCGAACAAGTTTCACCATATATTTGTTCTATATATCTACATATATATATATATGTAAGATACAATTTATATACAAATATGTTTATAATATGTGTATATATATATATATGTAAACATGTACATTATGCATATCTGAATATGTGGAAAAATGATGAACTACCCATGAAAAAATACGTTTAAACATCAAGAACAGGGGATGCAACAAACAAACGGCAACCATCAGTACTATCACCCAGTGGTTTGAAGCAGATCCCGTCCCTGTTCTGGTTGGTTTGACCCCGATCAGGCACCAAAAGCTTCTGCACATGAAAAGACGCTTCCCATTGCATTCACCTCAAGGGTTTCACAGGGTATATGATGGTATATGTACTTGTCTGAACAAAACACACACAACAAATCCTGGTTTAACATCACTTAACATCAAGTAAGATGGACCATCCTAAAGTGATGCTAAGGTGGACCCCATATGTTTATCATCCTCCTCCACCTTTTTTATCACTTTACTTTGGGGG
>Ga0126342_10007621_pt1 | contig 19373 bp, 17 predicted proteins | sample Cyp1metagenome_FD_92528 | JGI IMG/M metagenome (GOLD analysis project Ga0126342, IMG submission 92528) | Coral microbial communities from Lord Howe Island, Old Settlement Bay, Australia - Cyphastrea 1 metagenome | ecosystem: Host-associated > Invertebrates > Cnidaria > Coral ... | reverse complement strand
GTGCGTTAGCCGATTCCTGTGGTTTTAGAAAGATTTCCAAAGGTAACGAAGAATTTCCACGTTTTCACCTCATCAAGGTAGGTCATGTTTTTTAAAGGCAAACATGAGGCGGCACGCATGGAACTGCGATTTATCAACAAAACCGGGAACAGACATTTTGACAAACCGTCATATACAGCAAAAAATAAATAACGTAGGTTATATATCCGATCATAGCTCAGACAACCATCATACCATCTACTTTGTTGGCTAAAATACATAGCATTTTACATGTCATGCAGGCATACTTTGGCTGTTCACTCTGTTCACCGGGGTAGGAGGGGATGATTCATAGCCACCTTACATATTATACATATACCAAATAAATATCGTATGTTTTGTCCATTACAGTATACATACCCATATGTATAATATTATGTATATATATATATATAAGTAATCCCATTATCCCCATCATATTCCCATGATATTCCCATTACATCCATATTATATGTCCATTATATCCCCATCATATTCCCATATGATACTATTATATTATATTCCCATTCCATCGTATTCATCATCAAATTCATCATATCCCCGTGATATCCCTTTGTTCCATGAATAGTCCATACATTCCTAAATGTTGTTGATGAATTTCCCTTCACATCCCCATCATATACCCATGATTTTTCACATTATATTCCCAATATGACTCCATGAAAATCCAGTCATATTCGCATCATCCTCCCAATAAATCATGATATCCCTATTCTATTCCCATTTTTTTCATGATATCCCTATGTATATTCCCATGATATACCCATGATATGACTCTGCCACTGGTGGATCTCAGGTCGAGTTGTGATGTGCCACTTGGGGACGCAGACGGAGCCTGTCAGTCACATCACCCAGGGCGTTGCTCGGTTGTTGTGCTCGGGTTGGAGCTCGCTGCGGGAGATGAGCAGGGTGGGTAAACCATGGTAAACCCTGGTCTTCCGAAGACTCGAACTACTGAATAATAGCATCATTGATAGGGTCAAGCTTGGTTTGAACTACTATTTTTGGTTTTTGGAGGTTTTTCATGGTTGATGATCGTTGAAATAGCTCATCAACCATTATGAATAAAGGGGTTCGACCCATCATTGATAGGGTTGGATACCAGCCAGATGAACCATATGTGTTTGTTTTGTTTCTGGTTCAATTCACAGGGATTCAAACCTTATCAACGATGTATATAACTGCAGAATATGCATTATAACCAATCATACCGTGTATATATACACAATAAGGTGATGGCCCCCGTTAACCATAGCTAAGTTGATGCGCATTACTTGCTGAACGGTTGGGTTGATTAGGAGGATATTTTATTCACTAGTTCATGAGGTCTAAAAAGCAACTTGTAACTGGTGAGCCTCAGCTTGTATCAATAATGGTTGACCCCCTATAAATGATGGCTATAGGAATACTGAGGAAATATGGAGATTAAGGCAGCATTATCGGAGATGTGACTATCATTAAAAAGGTGGCTGAACCACCATGATAAATTTGACATAGGGATACAATTGATAGATGATGGTTTGTGGATGGTTGATGTTTTTCTTTTCAGTTAATGACTTTTTCTAGTGTTGTGATTAACTATTTGACTTATCTACCCTCTGGTAATGACTAACATAGCTACTAAACATGCCCCATTTATAGTTGATTTACCTATTAAAGATGGTGATTTTCCATAGTTTTTTTGTATGTTTACCAGAGGGTATCTGATCTGATCATGTGGATATTTGCTCCACTGGGAATCTCGACGAAAAACCACAAAAGAAAGGGACAGCCCTTGGGGTTTGAAACGTTGCTCAAATGAGGAAATGTCATGGGGATACCCATTTGAATCCCAACATAGTTCCCCTTTAGTCTACGTGAACCCCCGAAAAAAGGCAAATTTGAAGCTGTTTATTTCAATGATTCGGGAATCTCTAGGGAATAACCTGGCATAACTTGTTTTTTTGTGGTCCCTTAACTTAAGCAAAACCATTTGTTTTTTTTTTTAATGGGGATATGATGGGACAGGTTATTTTTTCATGGTTGATATTAGATATATGTTTATATAAGCAACAATATGATATTTGGGTGGTTTGTTACCTGAAGGCTGAGGTCTACTTGCCCTAATGGGTTTATCCATGTTTATCCTGGAAATTGTAAAGTGACGACCACGAAATGGGATGGAAAATGATGATTGGTGGATTTAGCGAGGGCTTGTCCAGCTGATGCATTTTCACCTCGGTGTGATGTCACCCATTGATCCAACTTTTTGATGTTGAGAATGTCTCAATTATATCACATCACGTGTGAACAGAATGCCAGAATGCAAGGAGAACACGTGTTTTTGTTTGTTTTAAATTCTGAGTCAATGTAAACCACTGGGCAGAATGAATCGACGGTGAAGCGAGGTGATATTGGCACTGTTGGGTTGAAACAACCAGTGTTGTTGGTGTATTTTAAGTTGGTATAACACCATGAGGTAAGGGCAATTTGCTCATCATTTTCCTCGGCTCGGGGTCACAGCCTTGTCTGGGAGGTTGCGCATTTCTCCCCAACAGTTCTTCCATCGATATTCGCAAGATACCATAGGCAGCATTCCACCGTTGTTAAAATGGATCCTGATTGTTTTTGTGCCCATATACATATACTATATATATATATGAATACACCATATACTATATATAATGGATTCATCTGCATTGTGACCAATGTGTTCATCATTCTTCCGCTGAGGTGCAACTCTCCTTGAAGGAACACATTGAGAAGAACTCTCCAGTCCTGGGCCGCAATGCGCAATACGACGCCCGGCACAACGGTAACATGATGTTCCATAGGTCCCATCCGGTATCGAAGGGGTGCTATCATAAGAAGAGTGGAATTTGTAGCCATTGTTAGATTTTATACCTTCAAATTTTACAAAGCAATCGGTTTCAATCCAATATTATCACTTCATTCAACCAGGATTTGTAGGGTAGAGTCGAGTAGAGTTTAAGGGATTGTTTTCTCAGTCACATCAGAAACTGACGATCTGGCGGCAGCTGCGATTTCGTGGATCCCAGGAAAAGACTTCCGCCCTGGAAAGCTTGCCTCCATATCTCATTGTCACCTGGCACGTTGATGCACGTTGGGTCGGCAGGTGAATGGTTGGCAATGGTTAGCAAATCTGTGGGCTGATGGGATATGAAAGACATACGCTAGTTACTAGCCTGATCTACCCTGTTGAAATCTAGTGGCTGAATTTTCATGGTTATCACAATCTATTGAACAATCCCATCACCCAATCAGTACCCTCTGGCAAACATACAAAAAACTGCGGAACAAAAACACCGTTTTTCATGGGTAAATCAACGATTTCTATGGGCCATGGCTTAACCAATAAATCCCATCCACTTAGATCCAGCCAGGTGCAGTTTGCGCGCTTCGGCTACAAGGGCGCCAACGATTGGGCCGGCACTGCTGCGGGGAAGGTGAAACTCACCAGGAAGTGCGCCTTCACGTGCCCTGGCGGTAGATACTGGAGACATGGAGGTTGAAGAAATGATAGAACAACAGATGAAAAATGGTGACTTCTGGTGTGTTTCCCTAGACTTTTTCAATAATCAAACAGATTATTGAAGGGACCAATAAATTTGACAAGGGGGTTAGTATGAGTTTGCAATTGATAAACAAATAAACAAGCATCCATGATATCATGATTTGTTGGTTTCATGTTGGTATTGGCGTTTTTTTTGGTTGTTGAACTCCCTGGGAAACAAGTGGGCAGATGTCACTAGGTGTCCTATTAGATAACCCCCTCAATATCCGTAATATCTCATTCCTACCTTTCATTTCTTCGTTGTTTGCAATTCTTGATGGGTAATCATCCTTATCAGAATCCAGCGAGATATTTGCAGCTGGGTGTCACCCCCAAAGAATGCAGGCATGGATAGGGATAATCATCATCAATCCCAAAGAAAAGGACTTAGAAGGTGGTGTTAATGGCGATGAACTAGCTATAATTATGTAATGTTATTTATACCTGATGGTGTTCATAAAATACACATCACTGAAAGGCATCACAATTTTTACTACACCCAAAATCGTTGCATAGTTTACTGGGTTTCCTGTAGCTTTTGTTCCTTGAATCCAGCCATTGACCTTACCCTCCGGTGTCACCAAACATGGCTGGAAAATCCGTATTTATGAACCTCGATTTATAGAGATGTGCATGGATTTTCCATCGTTTTCCAGTATGTTGCCACACTTTCCCATGATTTTCCCCTTCAAACTTCCATTTTTGATGAGGATTTCCCATGGATTTAACGCCTTCGAGAAATTCCATCGGTACCCCCGCGAGGCACACCTTCGACATCTTCGATTGCGCTTCGGAGGACCTGAAGAAGAAGCTTTCGGTGACTTGGTGATTGGTTAATAGATGGGATTATAGAATAAATCCAATAACCCATAAGCATCATAATCCAATCAGCTATATGGGTTATAACTGATTATGAATCATCTATTATAGAATCATCATCCAATCTATGATAGATCCATCGATCCCATAGAAATAATCTATTCTGGTTGGTGCTTTGGAAAATGTTTTTTATGACTTTCCATTCAGTTGGGAATGTCATCATCCCAACTGACGAAGTCATATTTTTCAGAGGGGTAGGTATACCACCAACCAGCCATCTTGATGGATTTTGATGGGTGAAAAATGGTGATTTTGATGGCTTGCCTTGCCCTCCAAATTATGGCCATCTGAGAAATCAGTCTTCCTATGAGGTTCCAAAAGATGTAAATATGTTGGCGAAATGACAAGTGAGAGTTATTCAAGCAATTATAGGGCAATGATCCAGGAATTAATGGCAAAGATGTGTTTCCTTTAATGATGATGCAAGTCTATTTGCTGTTGGGTTTAATCCCCAAATATATATTGTCTAGAGACTGTATATAGTTATATACATATATAATTCTTCAATATATGATCTATAATATTTTGTTATCTTATATATACACATAATCTACTATACTATATGAGAACATCTTTGCTGGGAGCATTAAACATATATAACTTGAGCCTCGGCAGCACATGAGTTAGGAGCCAACCCTAGTTAAGTCTTAACTCTCTGGATCGTTTAAATCCTAACTCATCTGAACCTAGTATATATATATATATGTTATTTACAAGAAGTATTACATTATATTAATTTATTTTATTTTACATTACTTATATTATATTATATCATTTTCTATTACATTACATTATGTTTTATTGTGTTGTGTTATATTTTATATTATAATTATATCTTATTTTGGGTTGTGTTTTGCTTTATATGTTATTTTTTTGTGTATAGTGTATTATATTGTATTATTTTTTATTATCTTATATCGTAACTTATTATATAATAATATTATATGGTGTTTGTTTTGATTTTATTTGTAATAATGTGATACAATACAATATATTATATTATACTATTATCAATATATTGTCATTTACGTACTATTTTATGCTATGTATATACATACTATTTTATGCCATATATATATATATTGTATAGTCTCTCTATATAAATATAATATAATATAATATTATATTATATTATATTATATCCATTCCTTACAACCAGAGTTGTTGGGTCAGCAGCACATTTTTGCCCCTGTGTCAGGTGGGCCGGTTGAAGAAGAAGGAAAAGGAGGATGCGGAATTGGAGCGAATGAAAAAAGCCCTGGACAAGAGCACCTCGTCCCTCCGGTAATCAGATGATTTTCCCATGAGACCTCCAAAACAAAAAAGGGATTTCCCAGCCAGGCACGTTTGATTGGAGGGGAAGGGTCTATATATATATATAGATCGAAGGATTGGCGGCCTTGAATGACTCTTTATCCGTATATATATATATATCATATAGATCGATGTTGCGGTTCAAGTGTTTGCGTGTTTCTTTCTTTCAGGCAATCTGACAAAGATTTGTTTGGGTTTAGGTGCAGCATCTATCTACATGGTGATCGATTCTTTCATAATAGTAAGGTTTTGGCAGACATATTAGAAATGTTGCAAGTTTAACCAGCAACAAATGGTGCTACTGATATCAACCAACCCAACTGTTGATATCAAAACTTGGAACTCTGGAACTCTATGAAAAGTATGGTTTAAGAAAGTTCAATCAACACCTGTCCAGACAGTCATCGAAAAAGTTTTGGGAACACTTCCTCATGCCACATGGATCCCCAGCTATTGGTTCCTTGCCATGGTCACCAGCTAGCTATCCCCAGGTTCCCCTACTTGTATGATTAGTTTGATATAGTTGAATGATATGTTTATCAAACTATGCTATACAGCTGGTTCAATTTGCATGCTCTTCTATATTTTTTTTTCCGGTGAATACTTTCCCTCACTACTTGAATCTATATTCAGCACCTGGTTTCCGATTGGATATGATTGGATATATTGGATCAACTGATTTTGGGAGCCATGAGGCTTCCAAAATGAATAGATCCAAGTTGCTTGGGTTGAAAAAACTCCAAAAACTTGGCTTCATAGTAGAGATATCTATGCTTAATGGTGGTTAATGATGGTTATAAATAGCTATAAACCAACAAAAATAACTAGATATATGTAGATATATCTATACTTAGTGGGGGTTATAAACCAACAAACATAATTGGGGGATGCTTGGTATCGCTCGCCTTGGCAAATCTCTGATAGGTAGTACCGACGATGTGGAGATGAAACCTGCCGAGGCACTTGTGGAGGATCAACCGAGTCATAGATATACCATGATATACCCGGCCTAGTAAATTAATATAGACCCTGCCAGGTGGGGTTTGGAAGATTAGTTTCCATTAAAAAAATGTTATTTTCAGGGTCTATGTTTATTTACCAGAGGGTACCCGGCCTGGTAAACATACAAAAAGCTATTGAAAATGACCATAGAAATAGTTGATTTACCTATTGAAAATAGTGATTTTCCTTTGTCATGTTAGTTTACCAGAGGGTATATATATACATATGCATACAACTGGTAAATATTTGATCGGTAAATATTTGATTTCAGTTGGCTATAAATCCTCCCAAAAAAATTAGATGTAGGCGGAGTGTATGGGTGGTTCGGCTCTCGTCTCACGGATCGGAAAATGCGCCGTTGCTCAGCCAACAGTTGAATAATTTTGATCAATTTTGTACAATCCTATATGGGGGTTCCACAAATGCAGGTACCCCAAAATGGATGGGTTATTAATTATTGAAAATCCGATGAAAAGGGATGATTTGGGATACCCCCATTTTAGGAAACCACCATGTGAATCCAGGTATCTTGGCAGGAAGTATTTGGTAGCTCATCTGGGAGGTACTGTACTGTAGCAGGATGTATTTATTTTGTCTCCACACGGTAAATTGGCTCGCAACTAGCAGCCCCGTGACCTTGACACATACTGAGCTAAGGGGAAACCCACCAGAACTGGGACGTCTAGAAATAAGATTATGCTTTTAATTGTTTGGGGCAGCTTAAGATCCAAGCACTTCTGATGTTGCTGGTAACGTGGTCTATGACGATCACACAAGTTCTTGGGAGGGGAACAAGATCTGCGTGCTTGGTGCATCTCTCAGCCCGGGTACCATGCTTACCCCATGGCAATCTTGCCGTGGCAGGAGTAGACGCCGGAGCTTGTCCAATTTTTCCCATCTTGTTGGTCAGCGTACGGCAGATGTATGGCAGATGCCTTTAATTGCTGCATGATTTGATCGAGAAAAGTGGGTACGATGGAATGTTGAGGGATATGATGTCGAATACTCTTACCAAGTTAGCTGAGTTGGAATGTTGCTACATTGTGTCACCACTCATCGAGCAGACATGAATTTGAAAGGCCCAACTGTAACAGTTATGGTTGGACCTTTCCAGGATCCTGCCGACATCTTCTTTTGAGGTCCTTGCATGATCTTGCACAGGTCCTTATAAGAAGATGTTGTGGAGATCCGGGTGAAGTCCTCTCTAAGAGGTTCTTGCATGAAGATTTTGCAGATGCTATGTATATGAGGAGCTTCTACGGAAGCTACTCTGGGATGCTCTCCGGAGCTTCTTATATCAAGATCTTGTAAGATCCTCTCCAGCAGCAGGTCTTTTTATGACAATATTGTGGGATTCTCTTAGGGGCCCTGGCATTAAGATCTTGGTCAATTTCTTGTACAATCCCTTGTGAGAAGCTATTGTAGAGATCCTGGTGAAATCCTCTCTTTGAGGTCCTTGCATGATCTCGTACAGCTCTTTGAGAAGCATCCCGAAAAGATCCTTGCTGATCTGGAAGATGTTCTGCATTGGTTCTTGTATGAAAGATCTTCTGGGATGTTCATAGGAAGTTCTTGTATGAAGATCTTTTTTGACGATCCTCTATAACTGTAGAAGGTCCTTCTGAATCGACGATCCTCTGAAATTCTCTTAGATGTCCTGGTGTGAGGTTCTGGTATGTTCTGGTATGAGGTCCTCATGAGTAGACATAGGGTTGCTTCTTGTGCCAAAACAAAGTCCTGCTGCTGCAGCTCCGATCAGCTCGAACCTGATCTGTTCCTGTTTCATAGCTACTGTTGCTTGTATCTGGTACATTGGATCCCTACACCCCACACTGTTTGGGGTCTCTTGCCGGTGTAATCTTTTGGTTAAAATGAAGAGAGAGGAAAAGAAACCATCTCAAAAGAAACCAACGTCCAAGATGTTGGTTTCCCAGCATTATTTTCACGCTCTACAAAATCGGACCTCTTTGGTTTGCATGTCCAGCAGAGCCAGCAGAGCTGCTGTTTGGATCCAAAACTTTCACCCATCACTAAGTCGGGTGATCCTCCAAGAAGTTTATAGGGATTCCTGTGATATGTGATCTCTGCACATATATCTAGAATATTCATGAATATTCTAGAATTATGTATGTATATATATATAATACATATATATATATAGATAAATATGGCATCCCAAAAAATATAAGCACACATCATGTCATCACCCATTCTAACACGTTTGATGCATATTTGGGTGAACATACATTTTATATAAACTATAACTACCGCAACATACCACAACCACCCTGGTAGTATACCCCCCCTTTTTTCCCGGCGTTATATCACTACAAGCTGAGTTTTTGCAGTTATATGTTGGTTTAAAACCCACTAACTATAGTTATATAATGTTATATATCCCATAAACACATATAAACCCTAGTTAGCCCATGTTAACCTAGTTAACCAAGTTATGCGCATCAAATGAGCTATCATAATCAGCTATCATTCCCATTAAATCCCCATATCTTTGTTGGTCAAATCACCATTTTCCTATGGATTTCCTATGGTTTTCCTGGTGAAATCCCATGAAATCACCATTTTCGGCTGCAGGATGCCGAAGCGGCGGCCGTTGGGGTGGAAGAGCTGGACACAGGTGACCTGGTGTTTTCATGTTTAGTGAATGGTGTAATGGAAGAATCTCGGGATATACAAGGTTTTCCAAATCCTTAGGTGGTTTCTACTGTAAGTGTGTTAGCGGTTGGGTTTAGTTATTGTATGTTATTGTCGTTGCCCAGATGCTTGGAGATGTTCAAGCGATCCTCTTCAGACACCCTGGTTGAGCCGAGGGCAATGTTTACATTGCTGATTTGCCCATTGAAACTACCATCACATCCTTATTTACGGGCTTAGATTGCCGATGGCAATGAAATCAACAATGTTTATTGGGGAAATGGTAGCAAGTCATTTCCCCATCACATCCTCATGAAATCTCCATGAAATCGGGCTTAGACTTGCTGACTTGCCACCGGGCTAGGCTACTACCAACTGGTTGGTATCATTTCGCACAAGGGTCGTACCGTTTGCGTCTCAGAGACTGTGGGGCGAGCCTTGTCGTTTGGGAAACTGAACCAGGAAAATGAAGATATTCACCAGGAAAACTGTTGTTATTCATTCACGACTACAGGTGTGAAAAGATCCGGACTCAACATGTTCTGACAGCATTGAACCAGTCAGAAAAGGGGGGGTTCAATGGAGGAAATCAACTGATCTGGCCGATGGGTACGCATTGGATTCTAGATGATTTTGGGCACGTGGAAATTGCCTATTTTACGTTTCAAGTCTGTAGAATACAACTGGTTGCGTATATATCGTTGAGTTCTTTCCACCCAGTTCATGAGTTGAAGAGACATGGAATACAGGTAACGTATGGCCATACAACAGTTATTGCATGTATGTCGAAAACATAGCTTTTGAATGCATTTGAACACGCTGACCCAGGCAATCATAGGCAATCACTGAGTCATTTATATGCATGTGCAGTGATGATGATGATGATGATGATGATGATGATGATATGTATATATATATCAAATATGTGTTCTTCTATATGTATTCACCTGCTTACAACACTTGAATTTATCAGAGGTTTCGTGCTTTGAAGTAATGAAAGTGAGCAACTTAGCAGCCTCATGGGACCTTACCATGAAGTGTGGATTTTTGAGTGCAAATATGTTCAAACTGGTCAACATTTCAGCTGAAGTGTGATCCTTTGCATGTGTTCAGGGTATCAAACATATACATATGGAGGTTTCCTGAAATAGGGGTACCCCCAAATCATTTATTTAATAGGATGTTCCCTTAAAAACCATCCATTTGGGGCACCCCCTTATATACCATCATAGCCAGTTCATGGTCAATTGAGGCGGATGGAGGCCACTATGTGGGCTGGACCCTCCACAAGAAAGCAGACGGCAAAGATCTGAAGGCTGACCACTGACCACAGAAGGTTTTTTTTCTGGTCCTGGTGATGGCTGTGATGGTTTGTTGGTCTCAAGGGGGAAATGTTTTGTGATTTGCAAGCAACAATAGGAAATAAATGACTGTGATGTGCTTTCGGGATTGATGGTCAATGGGGGTCAATGAGTGTTTTAAGTCCACACAAATGTATCAACAATGGAATTCACAATGCTTGATGGATTGCATTCAGAACACAAGGCTTGCAACAAAATTCCCAAATAGAAGAACTACACCCAAATGGTAGGTCTTAAAATGATGGATCCCCAGTCGTCACCATGGGTTTACTAAGTCATGGTCATCCGTGACGAATGGATGATTTGGGGTACCCCCATGACTTCGGAAACCTCCAAATGGCACGCCTCCACCGTGCTTGAATCGTGGGGCCAGGATGACATGTGGGTGCTTTTTGACGACGATGATGTGAGCTTTGTCAGCTGGAAGGATATGACAGGCGAATCCTGCAGGGTTAGGACAGCAGGTGTGGCTGGGATCTGAGAACCTATAGGATCTATAGGATCTTGGTCAACCTTATCGGTTAGATTTGGGGTGACAATGATGAGATATTATGTTTTTAATGATGTTGAATCCAACAACTTTGGGGGGGTTGATGGCTGTTTACTAAGTAAATAACTAGGGGAACTGGAAACAATGGAGATCTAAGCAAGAATATTGGAGATATTTCATTGGGCTATAACCATAGTGAGGAGCCAGCTTGATGAGGCTCAAGCTGAGGTGCAACTACAGTAATCTTAACAGCCCAATGACAGATCACAGCCATTCTTGAGTGGGTATATATATATATATACTAATGATATACATTTGAGTGTGGTTTAAACTCCATAAACATATTATATATATATATATATATATACATATTTATATATAATTATATATATATGAGTTGATATTAGTTGATATTGATTGATATTAGTTGATATTATATAGTTGATATTAGCTACTATCATGTTACTATTTTAGGATTCTAAGTCTAGAGATGTCTTAACGACTCCACCCAGCGATTCCCTCGGCGTTTCAACGGCTGCCAGGTATGGGTACCGACCTCTGCGGCGGCAAGGCTGACACGCAGATCGTTTCTTGGCCCTAGAAACCAGGTATTTCTATGCTTACCCTCTGGTAAGCTAACATAACTAATGGTTCATCACCACTTTTAATAGGCAAATCAAGTATTTCTATGGCCTATTTTCCATAGCGATGTTTACCGGAGAGTATGGGCTTATAGCTGACCATGGGATGACTGATTAAGTGACTAACATTTTGGGGGACGCCTGCTGGATGGTGCAGATACCCGGCCTGGTAAATTAACAGAACTCGACCCTGCCATTTTTCGGGCTTGGAAGATGAGTTTCCATGAAAAAACTCGGCTATTTTCAGGGTCTATGTTGTTAATTTACCAAAGGGTACCATCTGCTGGGGATATTTTATTTTCTTGTCACATTTGAATGTTCCAGTGGGAAAATCGAATGGACACAACTCGACTGTAGAAGTATCCACAGTCGTAGAGGTTTTCTTGCTCCAAATCTCGATTCCAGGGATGATCACCTGTAAACAGTGATGGTGATTGTGGTGTAACCCTTTGGTAAACATACAAAAAGCTATTGAAAATGGACCATTTATAGTTGATTTACCCATAAAAAATGGTGATTTTCCATAGTTATGTAAACGTTTACCAGAGGGTAACCCCATAAAAAAACTAAGTTTAACACTCCGAATGCATTTACTGTAGTTACCATAATCAGCCGGTCTCCAGCGAGGCCTACATCAACATCTACAAGAAGGTCACAGTAACTGCGGATGCCGGACAAGCCTTAGGTGCTTCCGAAGACAAAGATGTGAAGATGGAGAGCGCCTCCGGCTACTGAAGATACTGTTAAATCGATCTGAAGTAGGTACCTTTTGGTAAGCCACCCATGGCTGGCTGGGAAAAATCTCCATTTTTGAAGAGACAAGTCAATATCGGTGAACCGGGGATTTTCCAGCAGGTCCAGGTTGGATTACCGCGGCGTAGTGGGAACACTTGGGAATAGCTTGAAAGGTGAAGGAGACAGAAACGTCTCTGCATCCCTTCGGAAGTCAGGGCCAAAGCAATGTTTTCAACACATCCAGCCAGATGTTTGGTGCGGCGATCGTATAGGCAGAGTGTTTCCAGCTATGTTTGAAACTTCTCTTGGCCGACGTCTGGGGGTTTTGGCAACAAGCCAAGCAACAATTGCCTCTACGAATGTGGCCGTCCGCCGATGAAAACAGGGGAGTTGCTGTGGGGGAAATCCAGCCGCGGGAAGAAAGGTAGAGCTAGGCAAATGGTCGCCCATCATGATGATGACCATGAGGATGATGATGATGATGGTGATGATGATGATGATGACGATCATGATGATGATGATGATGATGATGATGATGATGATGATGACGATCATGAATCATGATGATGATGATAATGATGATGATGACGATCATGATGATGATGATGACGATCATGATGATAATGATGATGATGATGATGACGATCATGATGATGATGATGACGATCATGATGATGATGATGATGATGATGGTTATGATGATGATGATGATGACGATCATGATGATGATGATGATGACGATCATGATGATGATGATGATGATGATGATGATGATGGTTATGATGATGATGATGACGACGATCATGATGATGATGATGATGATGATGATGATGATGATGGTGATGATTATGATGATGATGATGATGATGATGATGATGATGATGATGATGACGGTGATGATGATGATGATGACGACGATCATGATGATGATGATGATGATGATGATGATGATGATGATGATCATGATCATGATCATGATCATGATGATGATGATGATGAGGAGGAGGATGAGCAGGAGGAGGATTGAACACGTCCATTCACGTCCCGTTTGTTGTGAACGGTAAGTCGGTAAGTTCGACGTGTTGTTGTCTCCCCAAAGACCTCCAGCATCCCAAATCTCCGCTTCGATGGGCGATAGAGTTCATTAAATATCTGGTTAGTAACTGGGTAAAGAAAATAACCCAGTTCAATTAGTAACGTATCTAGTTGCTGTATGCTTTTGTCATAGCCGATGTTTTTTTGTTTCCAATGTTTCTGCATACCCATATCCAGTACAATGTTGATGATTGTTTGACAGTTTGTATTTGTATACACCTTGGCTGTCAGCTTGCAACCATCCTCGGAAGGGCCACACACTCACAGCTGGCTGAAGCGGCTGTTTACAGAGAAAGTTGGACGAGAAAAATGCCAATGTCAACAAAAACGCCAATGCCGTACAACGGGTACTATAGTGAGGAAAACCCGAATACTTTCGGTGATTGGGGTTGCGATTTTGTTGGAAGATTGCGGCCTTGACAGATTCCCTTCCTTTTTTTGATATGTTTTTTTGTATTGAAACCCCAACGTTTGGCAAACTCAAATAGAAACAGAAGCTTAGCAACATGTCCTTTGAACTGGCTGGCGCCGTTGCGACGGAGGCCTGGTGAAGAGGTTTTGGGTAGCTCCATGTAGCTCCTAGCCTCGAGTGTTGATTGATCGTAGATTTTCTCATTTCTTGCAGTTTCCAGGTGCATTGTACCTGTCCACGCGAGAACATTTGCACTGTTTGCATTACCAATACCAGGAATATCCAGTATGTAATACTTGGACATTATTTTTGGAGCCCGAAAGTTACCTGCAGCGCCGCTTTTCTTTGCACTTTGCCGGTCAAAAAAAAGCCGGACTTCGCCACTTCTCACCATGTTGCGAAACTCCTGGGGAGTTTGCGTTCTGTGGTCCTCATGGCCAAGATTATGGTGCCACTGCGGCAGTTGCTGTTTCCAAAGCTGCTCTGCGCAGCTGAAAGCCAGCAAAATTGTGAGCGCTCTGCGCAGATGCCGTGGTCATGAGTGAAGACCAGGTCGGGCCGGAAGATTCAGAGCGAGCTGGGCCAACTTGTAAAAATTGTGTGATCCAGGCCATCGGGGAAGCAGAGGACGTCAGTGATGTGAAGATCAAACAGGTCATTGTGGATCCATCGGGTCACTGCAACATGTACAAGTTCACTATATACTCGAGGTCGTTTGCAGGATGCAGAATATTCGGAGGTGGCAATGACATGCAATGACCGTTTCCGGTTCCCGATTTGAGTCTGCAAATATCGTTGCGACATACGAAGAGCAACGGGAACCAGTTTACCAGACAGAGAAAAGGATTGAATATGTCATTGAAAGTGGCTGGTTTGGAGATAGGAGAATCCCGAAGGAGGTCGAGAAGGTGGTGCACCTGGGAGATCGTGTCAAGAAGATACCGGTGTTTCACAGGCTTAAGAAATGCAAGCGATGAGTGGAAGACCATGCTTTCAGTGAAAGAGATCTTTGATCCTTCTTCTGAGTGATGGCGCGACATTGAGGGGGCAAATATATGCCTGCTTGCACCAAGTTCCAAGTTGTGAGTCAGCTTGCATCAGCAAGAACAGTTTAGTTACTTTATGTGTCCTTGGAATGGTTCGACTTTCATGTTTGACAACAATACACTTGGCTTAAATCTTGCTGAAAACTCTATATTCCAGCAACTACAGTGTAACTTGAACCTCAAACTATACTGTACTATACCGTCTTTATAGGCAGGGAAAAAGGCACCAAATAACTTGGCTACATTGCAGGTCTAGATTCACGGACACCAAACTGTTCCTGGTAGTTATTGGTAGTTCCATTGGCATCCTGACACGTGTCACAAAAGTCAGGTGAAAAAAACATGACCACCATACCCTATTTGGATCTATTTATGGCAGTTCAACCTGGCAGTGGTAAATTTTGTATTTAGATCATGCTATATATATATATCAATATCATAGAAGATGATGCGTTGACATGCATATATGGCATTGATTGAAAGAGAAGTACCCCAAAATTTGAATTACAAAGGATGTTCAGTATGGTTTCTTCTCAATTGACATGTTTTGGGGTACAAGGTATGCCAGTATGCCTCACTTTTGGACAAACACATATAATTTTCCAGACTTGGTTTGCTCGGGAAAAAAACACAATGGAAAACCGAAATTTGATTCTGTCAACCCTAGATTTTCCCATAAATGAATCCGCTAAACCCATTGATAAAATCCATAATATTCCCACTCATTACTAGTAAATCCCTCCTACCAGTATGTTTTACTGGTAAAATGCTGTTTCCTCAACTTCTTCAGGCCACCTTGGCGCCGACGCTGCGCAGGTGCACATTTTGCTACCCCCAAGGCCAAATTTGTCAATTTATTAGGTAAACCCGGTAAACCCTGGTTGAATAGGCGGATTATTTGTGTTTTTTTTTTCTATATAAGTTGGGATATATGTACACACCAGCTGAAGGATTAATCTGTGCGGGGTCCCTGACTAAATTTGGCTGTGTTTTGTGGGTTTGTCGGCCTTGGCACCCTAACTTTGAGGTACACTGGTTTACCATGGTTTACCCACTTTGATCGGTTCCTAAGTTTCATATATCTGGATAAGTTATAACGACCTCACTGCGACCTCACTGGAATCATGGTTAGTAAGGGAAATCATCCCCAAATTGCCTTATTTCAGGTTAGTGAATTATTATAATTTTCCCAGATATATACTACAGTACCCTCTGGTAAACCAACATAACTATGGAAAATCACCATTTTAAATGGATAAATCAACTATAAATGGCTTTTTTCAATAGCTTTTTCTATGTTTACCAGAGGGTATAGAATGGTATAGAGATATATAGACATCACATCTTCGGACAGGATTCACCACTCAACTACCACTTCAGCATGATGTTTTCATCCCAATCCACTGGAACAATACTGTACGGGGTCTGCACCGAACGACCCAGAAAAGTGGTCATGTTTATGTAGCGTTGCACCATCCAATTTTCAGCTGCAAAATCCAACACGGGTTCACCAAGTGTTGACAGCTCTCAGGTGGCAGTCACCGAATGCTGCGGCCACCACGGTACCTGCGCCACCGCGCGACGCGTGTCGCGCGTGGCGCCGAAGTGAGACTGGCAAGGCGGGGTGACTCAACAGCAAAGCATTGTCTTGCGCCTACCAGCAACCCAGCAACCCGGCTGAGACCGTTTTGCCCAGAAAGTCTCTCAGGTGAGCTTGTCAGCTGTGGCCGGCCTCCTTGTGGTGCCGGCGCTTAGATGGAGGCCCGGTACGGGTTCAAGTGAATCCCGTCCCTACAAACTAACATTGCCACAGCCAAAAAAACATGTTTAGTATCTCATATCATTCTGTTAAACCTGTTATATTAATTTATATTATCATGTTGTTGTTAATTTTCGGTGGCCATGGGGGAGATTTTTAGGTAAGGTGGAAGGGCACTACGAAACATGGCCGTGGATATCATTCACCTGCAAGCTGCCCCACTTGACATTCATATGGGGATGAGCCAATAGAGGGTTTTTTTTGGCATAGTGCTTGTGAACGTCCAATGTTTTGAAGTGAAAAGTGGATACCGGATACCGATGTTTTTTGATATGTATGATGCATTGTATGATGCATATAAATGCACATAATTGATCAACCATGGGATTTTGACGGATTTTGTGGGGTGTCAAATCTGAGACAGACCCAATAGAACTCCCATTTTTTGTTGCATCATCCAGCAACAAGATATATATATAATACCAACAAACTGATGCCAAATTGTCAATTGTGGTTTCGAAATGTTTCGAAGCCAGCGAAAATGAAGATGCAGGTAACCCCGCAACCCAACCACCCAACCATAGGTTACGAAACGACCACTCAATGGCACCATTGATCTTGAAATATCCTGCGCAATATCCCCATATCCACATGGGTTATGTTTCCTAAAAATATCCCAGTCTTCATAAAAATAGATGGGTCTTGCATGAAATACACAAAAAATGCGATAAAGGGATACCCCCATAGGAACCCCCACATCTTTGTTGCTGGTGAGCTCCCATGAACCCGTCTCCATGCCGTTCTCCAGGCCCACGAGACGAAGGCCGCGGACGGTCCGCGCGCGCTTGCCGCGCGTCGCGTGTCGGGCTGCGACGGAGGTTGTGGGATGGGGACCAGTTGGATGCCAAGGTGACTTGGGGGTTGATGGCTAGATTAATTCAGTTCCATGTTCAGGGGCCGGCTTGGAATGAAATGACTAATTGATACTAATTGGATGAATTTGCCCACTAACCAGTCATATGTTCCAGGATCATCTCCCAGTGATTTGGTTTAACCCATGGCATGAACTATTTCCCAAGATAAATCTACGAATCCGACCAAGCAATTCTTACCTAGGGATGCCTTTAACCTAACCAGAAAACCAAAAATCACATGTCCAACGAGAAACTCATCTGTAAGTGACTTCAGGCGAGAATGTTCATGTGCAGCAGACTACAGGAGGGTACAACGAAACCGTACTGAGCCTTACTGGTGCCTAGTAATGGGGAAATGGGATGATGCTTCATGAATAGCGATTAGATCATTCCCCCATCCAACAAGAAACTGGGGCACCACGCTGAGATGTCCGCCATTTCCACCAGAAGACTGGTCAATGCTTTGGGTTCTTTGGCCCTTCAAATGTTGGATGAATCCCGATGGTTGCATGATAGCCCCGTGGGGCTTTGGTTGAAAATAGTGTACTAAGTACCCCGAGTGCCCCAATGGTTCATCATCATTTTCCCAATTGAATGGCTATAATTGGATATAATTCTGGGTAAATTATAACGACCTCACTGAGACCTCACTGGAATCATGGTTAATATGGGAAATCATCCCCAAATGGCCGTAATTCAGGTTAGTGAAATATTATAATTTACCCAGATAATTGGAGGTATACCCCATTTCCAGACACACTCATGTGTTTAAAAGGTCCTTGTTGATTTTTGTGGCGAACTCTCCTCCAGTGTGTGTGGTTCACATTTCCACAGCAGACCACTACCTTTGTTGATGATCTCCCAACAAAGCGTAAGTTCCGACCCACAGCTACCACAACTATGTGGAGTTCATCGTTCATAAACAGTTCATGTGTGTATTATTCATTATTATAGATACACAATGATATACTCATCATATATTCAATTCATAGTATGTATACACTATAAATATAACTATACTATAATATACTGTATATAATCAACATGAATCAACTACCCTCTGGTAAACTAACATAACAATGGACAATCACCATTTTTCATGGGTAAATCCATTATAAATGAGCCATTTTCAATAGCTATGTTAGTCATTACCAGAGGGTAGATCCAGATCTTTCTTCACCATATCTTCAGTGCGCCCAGCCAGGTCCAAGGTGACTTCGTGTCCTGTTGCTCCATGGCGCCCAGCTGGGAAGAAGCCGTCGAAGAGGTGCGGTTTCAATGGGCACCTCTTTTCGCCTTAATGGAAAATCCAGTGGTAGTGGAGTTAATGGGGTTTCATATGGGCAAGAGTTAGATGTTTTTTTCCCCACCTGCCAGGTGAGGGTTGCTAGATTTTAACAGAGCTCTTCTCCTCCTCCGCCTCCTCCGCCTCCTCACCCGCCGCCTCCTCCTCGCAGTCCAGATCCCAGTGGGCACAGCCG
>Ga0126342_10007620_pt1 | contig 19374 bp, 13 predicted proteins | sample Cyp1metagenome_FD_92528 | JGI IMG/M metagenome (GOLD analysis project Ga0126342, IMG submission 92528) | Coral microbial communities from Lord Howe Island, Old Settlement Bay, Australia - Cyphastrea 1 metagenome | ecosystem: Host-associated > Invertebrates > Cnidaria > Coral ... | reverse complement strand
GCTTCGGGGTATGCTTCGGGGCTATGCTTCGGGGTGTGCTTCGGGGGTATGCTTCGCAAGAGCGCCACCTTCCACCAATACATATCTAGGACCACGGGAAAAAATACTAACCCATATATATATGTATATATATATATATATATTTCATTATATTATACACCATAAACCCTATATAGTGAAATTGGAGTCATGTTTGCCAACTTCGCTAACTCTAGGGCACCACCTATCAGAAATCACCAGAACTTTGAAAAATGGGATGTTTCACTGTGGGATAGCATGATCACGGGAAAAACATGGGAGGAAAAACATGTTTTCTGAGGCTTCAATCGAAAAAAACATTGAACTTCACTGATTTCAAAGAAACACATGTTGGATGCTGGAAAAACAAACAGCTCGGGATGACCATGAAATTGAGAATCTCAATTTTGGCCAAAGAATTCATTATATCATTTTGAATGTTTGAATGGTGATGTGACCATCACAAATACGGCTATCCAACTTTTGACATCTTTTGACCACATATTCGGACGGGTGGGGGCTTGAACGAACGAACTTGAACAATTTGGGCACTGCGGGGGCGTGTGCTGTGCTGCCTGTGGAGCCAAGGTGTGTCACCTCTTCGAGCATTTGTTCCATGTCTCCTCTGGTGAGGAACGTTGATCTGACCGAATCGGTATCGCCCCCTGCGTCCGCCTTCACGTCCTCATCTGGTTCCTGCATGCTGCCTGGCTGCCTGTACGCCTGTGGAGCCGCGACCTTGTCACGCCCCCTGGCGCGGGAGCCATAGACTTGGATGTTCAATGGTTTAAAAGCTAAGTGGGGTTAGCCTGCGGCAATGTCAGGCTGGTTTGAGAATCAAGCATTTGGTTTACTCAGTCAACATTTCTATGCACACTGAAGAGAATCTGGAAACTGAGCACACCTATCATTGGCTTCATTGGGTATCTAGCCCATCGCTCCGAGCTGTCTTGTGGGAGCCCCTCCCCCCTTTGCCCAAATTGTCCCAGTTTATTGAGTTTGTTGTATCACCTGTTTGGTCAAATGATTCACAAACATGTTCCATATTGATATATCGGATCATATTAAAAAAACAAAAAACACATTCATGATTATATCAGTTCACATATGATCATATTAGATGAATATATTGATTCACAATGTTTGCATCATACCATATTTATTGGGGGAACCATATCTATAGTGGCCCCGTACCTTGGGGGTTCATTGGCACTGGCTCAACAGGATGTCTATGTTTAGAAATTTCAACTTCAGAAACAACAGAACATGTTAACAAATATATAGAAGCAACAAGTGAAGCTGAATAAGAACAATAGATATATTATTCTCTGGTTGGTGGTGCGATAACCATCTTGAAAATATGAAAGTCAATGGGAAGGATTATCCCATATATTATGGAAAATAAACGATGTTTGAAACCGCCAACCAGTTCTAATACTTAAACATTAGATTCTAATCGTGATTTAGATCTTCAGTTTCTATTTCTGGAACCGCTTTCAGTTGAGTTCCCGTCTCGAGAAACTCATACCCACAAGGTGGTGACCATTACCCAACTTCGTTAAGCCAGGCCTAAGAAAACAACCCAATTTTTACCTACCAGCAAGTACAAGGCATTATAAGGCTCACCATATAAAACTCAATGAGTTCTTGATTTAGCCACCATTTTTTGGAGTAAATTCCAATTAACATTAATATATTGATTAACCAGAATTAGCATCTGGTTATTTAACATGGCTATGCGGCTAGGCCGATACGGTTATCCCATCTATAAACGGATGAACTAAGTATGGGAACGGTTGCAGTTGGTTATGAACGGATAAATGAACTAAATATTGGGATGATAATAGTGAACCACTTACTAATCAAAATTATCCCTATGGATCCAAGTACCTTCTTGGGAAGTGTTTGGGGTATGATTTAGGGCGGGGTTAAGTAGCTTCTCAGACAGTGTTTGGATCCATAGGGTATGATAAAAATGGTATAATACCCATTATTAACCAGTATAATAGGGTATGATAAATATGGTATAAATATGGTATAAACAGGGTATAATATGGTTATATGAACCACTTCAATTAATTCAAGTGGGATGATCCTCCAAGTAACTGTCCTGGTGGATGTCCAGGACCGCCGAGCGGATCTTGCCCTGGCCACATGATGCGCGGCGCACTTGTTCAAAGGCAAACAACCCTACTATTGGGCTGCTACACCTCAAAGTTCTGCTTCTGCATGCAACCTTACAATGGAATACAAGGATTCACCATAGTCAACCTTAGCTGGTTGGTGGTATACCTACCCCTCTGAAAAATATTAGTTGGGATGATTATTCCCAATATATGGAAAGTCATAAAAGTCATGTTCCAAACCACCAACCAGAAGATCAGGGATCCGCATGTTTTTTCCCCTTTCACCATGGAACTTCCCGGATTGTTCGTTAGTTAATCCCGTGCAAAAACCTCTTGGTGTTTCCCACTGGAATCCCACCTGGTTGGTAGGTTAAACCCCACCAAGTATCTGGGTCCATGTGAAAAACACCAATATATGGAAAGTCATAAAAGTAATGTTCCAAACCACCAACCAGTTAGATTCCCCCCAAAAAAAACATGGCTGACCAGATCTGACTCCTACATCTCCCAGCCAAAGTGAAGTCGTCGAGTCAGCGAAAAACAGAAACCCAGCATCGATCAACGAGTGCAACCGACGTCCCAGTCATTTCAATTTTCACCACGTAGTAAAATGGTTGGTATAACGATGGTATAACTAACTATCTATATGGTCAATGGTATAACTATCATTGACTATGATAGTTATCTGGTTGGTGGTTGCGCCACCCCCTGAAAAATATGAGTTCGTCAGATTGGATCATCATCCCAACTATCGGGGAACATAAAAGCCATGTTCCAAACCACCAACCAGTCACCATCATTAATAACCATCATTAGTAACCATCATTAATACCCATAATGAACCTCCAATAACCATTAATAACTATAACCATTAATAACCATTAATAACCATTTATAACTATAACCATCTCTCTAGCTTTTTACGGCTCATTTGGACTCCAAATCTTGGATAATCACCCCTCCGGTGGCCTTGAGACGTCGGTACCATGGTGGCTGGTAGCCCTTGCCCTGCGCAACGGAGAAACGCTGAGATTTAACCTGAATGAGATACCCGACTAAGGCTTTTTCGATATGGAACAACCACGTTTCGGTCACTAGGTTTAGGTTTAGGAAACCTATCATATCTATTCATATCTACATTTCTATACATGTCTATACATTTCTATGTTTTTTTTGTGTTGACAAAGCCTTCTGGTCGGACAGTGATTCTTGCAGGTCGGATATGACAGCCCAATCCCCAATGGCGATCAGGACTATTGATGAAGCTCCAAATCATTACAGTACCCTGCGGTAGATTAACGTCTGAAAAACCAACGCAATCAATGAGAATTCCATAGAATTCCAGGATCCTAAAATGAAGGTACTGACTGTACCATATGTTTGGCCATATTTTCGGGGTATATCCCCTGAAATTTAGCCCTGAAAAATAGGCCTTATATCTGGTAGGTACCTCCAATTTGGGTTCCTGGAATGGCCATTGACCCAATGTTTATTCCATGTTTATTCGATGTTTATCATTTTCAAATGGGAAACCCATAAATTTCCATATCCATCCATATCCATGTTCCTGTACAAGAAGGTAAACACAAACTTGGATGGTCCCGTCTTGAAAATGAACTAAATCTGGGATCCTAACTCCTGACCCAGAAGTGCTGGTTTTTGTTGAATCCACATGTTTATGGGGAGAAGTATGGGTATAAATTGGTTGCACTCAATTTTTGGGATCGCACTCCCTTGCTTTACTTTTTCAACTCCCATAGTTTCTTTCTGAAACTCTACTTGTTTCATCTTGTTCCTCTTTTTTTACAGGGAACCCCCTAGAGGGAACTAGACACCCATTTTCTATAGGGAAACCATGGTTTCTCTTGGGTCAACCCCCATTTTCCAGTGGACCCTGGACCGTCGCCGCCTCTTTGTGCATGATGCGGATTGCTCTCAGCACAGTTCGGTCTCTGGGTCCTTTCCCAGGGGAAAATCATGCGGATGTAATGGTAGTAATGGGGATATAATGCTCATAGCTCATACCCTCTGGTAATTTAACATAGCTATTGAACATGGTCATTTATAGTGAATTTTCCCATTAATAGCATGGTGATTTTCCATAGTTATGTTAGTTTACCAGAGGGTAACCATTCATTGCTATATCTACTACTAATCCCATCCCCCCTTGCATGAACAGCCCCAATTGTATGGTCCCAACAGATCCCCAAATATGTGATTTCAGCCCCTACATCCACCATGGTTTCTGGCTGGGGGTTCTATTTTGTGGGAAGGAAATCTACTTGAGGCCCCCAACACCAATACTAGACAGCTTCCTAAAACATCCCAAATCCAGGTGAGCAGTGTTCGAACCCCCTCTGTCATTCCATTTAATCCTGGTTGGTTAAGAGGGATTCCCCGTTCTTGGATTATTATAATCCCCAATATATGAATGGTAGTATAATCCCAACTACCCTCTGGTAAACTAACATAACTATGGAAAATCACCATTTTCAATAGCTATGTTACTTTACCAAAGGGTAATCATCAACCACCAGGGGTTTTGAACACTGCTCAGTTTTCGTTTAAGCTCTTTGATAGGAGCTGGGGATGGAATTGCTCACCGTGCATCTCGATAGGATCATCAAACCACAACGAGAGTAATCCAGCATCTGAGCCACTAAAGAATACGAGGGAAAGAAACCACCAAAGACTGCTAACTTTTAACCACCAGAAATATGAGGATAATTTTTGATATAATATAACATAAATCATCTCACCTGAATAGTGCTAAAACATGTTTTAAAAAGTTGCTGAAATTGCCCCCACTATCTGATAGGTGTGCCTGTTGGTTTACCACCAGGTTCACCCGGGGTTTGTGTGGTGATCAGCATCCACGTTGTTGTATCGGCCTATTTTTTCAAAGTCCACGTTAGTGGATGAATTTCAGTGGTTGGTGCATTCAACCTGGCTGAAACAACCAACCACTTGGGCCGGTGGGGCCTCTCGAAACGCTGGTAAAAATCAGTGATGGAATCATATCTGCAGTATTGATTGGTTCTAGCAGCATGAATTTGGAGCCAAGATGAGGTGATATCCTTGGTGGCATCCCATTTATATAAGTGCAGATTTACAAACAAATATATATATATATATATATATACATATATATATGTAAGTTGCAAGCAGGTTTGAAATTGTTACAACCTGTTGCAAGTAGTTTCTGTTTTTTACGGAAAAACACTTTTGCTATTTAATCCTTTCACGCCGTGTTTTGCATTCTGTCTCTGATTTTTGCAATTAGTGTTTGGAAGATTGCAACGATGAGCTTCGGTTTGGACAGGACCTGCTTGTGCTTCAGAGCGGAACCAAAAATGGTTCGACCATGGACCTGCAATGCGAAAAACGCTCATTTCAGTTGAGTAAACCATTGTTACCAGAGTAAACCATTGTTACCATCTGGTTATGAGTAACATAGCCATGGAAAATCACCATTTTTAATAGGTAAACCATCTATAAATGGACTATTTCCCATGGCTATGTTAAATAACCAGAGGGTAACTGCTGAAATTTCTGCGCAGATCCTGGTGACACAAAAACCAACTCTCTTGAGCAAAGCACCCAAAACTAATCCCACACCTGTCCACCGTTTCTGTTTTAGCTCATCCCACTTAGGTGATATCCTTGGAGTGAAGGTCAAATCCAATGATCATCCCATTCTGCACCATGTCTCCAAAAATTTCTGTTGCTTACCCCCTGGAAAATTAACATAACTATGGAAAACCACATTTTTTTATGGGTAAATCAACTATAAATGACAATTCTCAATAGTTTTTTGTATGTTTACCAGGCCGGGTATACCAGTTTTTTCCCGCTTCACCTGCGACGGCCCAGGCCGCAGGCACCGTAGGCACCTCTTCGATGCTCGTGCTCCACCCAGCGCTCTCCGCGGTCTTTTTTCTTCCGACGACCTGGGTGAATTTTGAGCTTTTCTCAGCCAAAATGGCCGATTCCACCGGAACAAAAACATGAAAATAAGAATCGGGATCGACCAATGGCTTGTATATTGGAGCTACCATTTGGTACGGGGAAATAATCTTCATCAAATCCAGGAATATTTGGAAGCCTAACTTCACCACATGAATGGAAGTGCTTCCTCAAATGGAAACTAGCATTTGAACATCCGCCAAAGTCATGTAGTTTAGAGGAGAAACCACATTTTCGATGATTTTCTGGGGTCTTTAAGAAACAACCATATGGGAATGGGGCAAGTGATTGTGATACCTGGACCCACCTGCACCCATCCATCAATATCCATCAACCCATCCCCATTGCCGGTGAACGTAGATAATCCCATTGATACCTATCCATTTGATTGACCTATCTACCTCTGGTAAACTAACATAGCCATGGAAAGTCACCATTTTCAATGGGTAAATCCACTATAAATGGCCATTTTCAATAGCTATGTGACAAATTACCAGAGGGTAGTTATCTGCAGCATTCTGCCATCCGTTTTCAGGCCTTTGGTATCTCAGTCGACAAATCCAGTCATCCTGAACAAATAATGGACGAAACAAGAGTTTGTCTGGTCAAAACATGACTGTTGGGTATAAATGTGCATTATCATGAACGATTATACTCTGTAAAAATATGATTGTATCTGTAACTATGATATATATATATATATATGTGACAGCTTGGCAGGTGTTGTCAGGCGACAGGCTGTGGATACTGGTGGGTTGGAGAGATTCGCGGCGAAGGGCTTTCCTTGCCGGTTGGCTATCTTCAGCCAAGGCGAGGGCATCCAGCCAGGGCGGGTTGATCAAGCGCCAGGCCAAGCGCGTGGTCTCCAGGGTAGTGAGCCCATTGTACTCACGTTTGACACAGCCGTAGAAAAGGACAAGCTGCTTGGGTTCCCAGGAAAGAGTTGCCATTGTCCCAAGCAAAGTGACGGTGATGGTGAAATCGTTGTGCTGAAGGTCGAGTGTGCGTTTCTGGAGTTGGTTGGGGCCACTGATGAGAGCGGACACAGTGACCGTATGGCCAGCAATGTTGATGATGCTGTCGTAGGCGAGACCCTCCAACGTCGATTCTCTCTCTCTCTATATATATTATGTATGTATATACATACATATATATATATATACAGATGTGTATGTATTGTATATAATACTGTATATGATATATATATATATACACAGATATATACATATATTATATCTCATGCATAATTGCATTGAGAATTATGTGAACCACGATTCACAGGTCTACATTGATTGCCCCTGTCATTTTTTGCCACGATGGGAGACCGGACGTTTTATTCTTACCTCGTTCTCTTCCTGCGCAACGAAAAGAGACCAATGGTTGATTCAATGGGAATTTCAGGATCCTAAAATGGAGGTGGGTTAGTACCATATAAGGCCATATTTTGTGGGGACATTCCCTTACATAGGCCTTATATAGGCCTGATATATGGTAGGTACCTCCAATTTAGGTTCCTGAAATGGCCATGAAATGAAAAGTATTGAGGCCAATGGGGATTATCAATCCCAACTATAGAAAGGACAACTCGCCAAACAAAGTTTGAGGGTAGCAGGATCACTTTGGAACACAGTCTGATGCATCACTTTGGAACACAACCATTTTCGCATCTCTTTGGAACACAAAATGATACATATCATCAAAACAATGCCAACCACACAGACATGAGATTTACTGACAGGCACAATACTTTGAAAGCCTGGCGCGTTCCAAAGCGAGAACAGGACCAAAAAAATACCTCCTATGAGAAATAGAGTCGTTAGAACGATGTTACCAAGTGCCACGCCTGCCACGCAACATCAAGGTCGATGTCCGAAAGTGCCACGCCTGCCACGCAACATGAAGGTCGATGTCCACAAGCGCCACGCCTGCCACAGAAAATGAAGGTCGATGTCAAAAAGTGCCACGCCTGCCACAAAAAATGAAAGTCAATGTCAAAAGGTGCCACGCATGCCACACAACATGGACGTCGATGTCACCAAGTGCCATGCCTGCCACACAAAATGTACGTTGCCAATTCTGGCAGTAACAAGTGGTTCTATCCTTTAAGCTTGTGTTAGAATTTGTGTTATCCTGTGCACATCCAGATAATACCAATGCTACTACCTTTTAGGCTTTTGGGGGGGGTGGGGGGGTAGGGCTCACCAATGTTGAGGCTTCAGGGTGTTAGAATGTTTCTTCCAATGTGGCAATCCAAATAATAACGTTCATGTTCCTGTGCACACACAGGCACAGCAACCTTATCATCTTTCTTGCTGTCCAGCAGACACAGGCACTGCTCATTCATGATCAGTTACCGGTGGGGTGGGGTGGGGTGGGGCGGGTAATCACGTTCATGTTCCTGTGCACACACAGGCACGGCAACCTCATCATCTTTCTTGCTGTCCTGCAGACACAGGCACTGCTCTTTCATGATACGCAGGATGCCCGCGAAATCGCAATACCACATAACAAACACGCATTTCCACCCGACGCACACACACACAAACACATTACCAACATTTACGCTGCGGGTATAAAACCCTTCGCCGAACGTTAAAAGAAAAGCAGGATCAGCACGCTGCACCTTTACGTAATGGTGATGATGATGATGATGATGATGATGATGCTGATGCTGATGATGATGATGATGAGGATGCTGCTCATGAGGATGATGACGATGCTGATGATGCTGCTGATGCTGCTGATGATGATGATGATGATGATGATGATGATGATGATGATGATGATGATATATGGCCTTAAACACGAATGAAGATCATGATGATTCAAAGCGAGTACCTAACCAAGTTTGAGAGGCACAAAAAGAACCTCAAATTTAAAAATGCATTCATTTTGCATTTCGAGGATTCTTAAATTGGCGAGTCACTATGGGTTTCCAGTCATTAAAATGGTCTGCTGACGACTGGATGATGTCACTATGGCTATCCCCATTTTCAGAAACCTAGAAACCTCCATTCCAACGTGACATATCTTCACGAAGTCTCCGAGGATCTGAGGATGGTGACTTTCTGATGGGACACCCAACCATTCCACCATTTAAGGGGATGGATCCATGGCGATCCACGAGGATCAGGATGCCAGGATGCAGAAAATATGGCAGTACAACACGAAACGCATCTGGCTTTAAACAACACGAAAATGGGATATGGATGGATATGGGATACTAATATATACTAATACTATGCTGAATATATCTGAATATTGCCATGTTGATATATTTTGATGAGAAAATAAAAAAACGCCGTCTTCAACATACGAAAATGGGAAAAACATACAAGTACGACTAATTGGTGGTATACCTACCCCTCTGAAAAATATGAAAGTCAGTTGGGATGATGACATTCCCAATATATGGAAAAATAATCCATTCATGTTCCAAACCACCAACCAGCCATTAATATTCCATTACCAGAGGGTTAATCAGCATTAAATCACCATTAATATCCCATTAAACCACCAACCAGAAGATCAGGGATCCGCATGTTTGTTTCCCCTTTCACCATGGAACTTCCCAGGTTGCCCGTTAGTTAATCCCGTGAAAAAACCTCTTGGTGTTTCCCACTGGAATCCCACCTGGTTGGTAGGTTAAACCCCCAAAAAAATCTGGGTCCATGTTCAACACCCATCAATTTCTATTCATGTTTCGAGTCCCCAAAGATTCTCTAGAGAGTGTCCCAATGGAAAAAGACAGTCGACATGTGGATCGTTGAGAAATTCTACCCCAGTTCGTTGGTAACTGGTTTATCCCATGAATGTTGGTAAAACAATGCCATAAACCATCCCCAGTCATCACCATGTTTATAGGTGGTATGTGCACACCATTCCCAGTCATGGCTTTTTTGAACATTGTTTTAACCACCAAACAAACCATCTACCAACCACGTATTTACATTGATGATCATTGATGGTGATGATTGGGGGATGGCTTATTATTATTGTTTTACCCGCATTATCCCATGATTGCTCAAAGGTTTCGAAGATTTCCCCTAAACCACACAGGGTTTCGCTTGGCTCCTCGGAGACCATGTCATAGGCCTGGAGCTGCAGGACTTGGGACGGCTCGGTTAACTATTGGGTCTAGGTCGGGAAACTATTTATACAAACAAATAGGATCAAATAGGTATAGATTATATATATATATATATAACAATAGATATCTACAGTATATAGTATACACATTATTTGGTGTATATATATATAAACATTGTAGTAATTAAATATATAGTAAATATTCTACATCTATGTACATAACATATCATAACATGTATGTGTTGTGTATATATATATATTCATATACCTATCTTAAGTGTATACATATACCTGTATGTACCTGTAACATCCTGCAGCATATGTATGCATATACCCGTATGAGTCTACAATATCCATATATGCAAAGGAATCGCCAATACAATTATGATATTACCACCCGCCAGATTCATCAACACGGGCTTAAAATTATGGTATGGAGCATTTCCATGTACCTTCACCCTCAAAATACCAAATGAAGAAAAAAAAACTTGGTGAGGCGAACTTGCTAAACCATTGGGCTAACATACTAACCGTCCAGATACCAATCTTGATGGGGAGATAAACAAAATCCCGTTTAGCCCATTAATCCCAGTGTTTATGATTAGTCCGCATGATTCCTATTGCAATCCCTATTGTTGATTGTTAACTTCCGTTTCTCCCGTTTTTGTTCGTTGAAACTTGAAACACTATCTTGATGGTTAAATCATCTAAAAGCAACATCGTTCATGATTAACTTCCCCTTGTTGGTGGTTCACATTCTTCATTAGTCTTATGTTGTACATGGTAAGTTTACCCATGGCCAATCTTAGATACCCTACAAGAAAAAAAACTTAGCTGGTCAATCCACAATCCCATTGATACCAAAAGACTAAAGGATCAGTTTCTACCCATCCGATAATTTTCCACCAGCCATCGGCGATGTTCCAGCTGTTCCAGCCACGTTTGATTCCCAAATGATGAACATCAAACTAAATATCACTGGTTATATACTTATTTTCTTTCCCCATTAGCTTACATCATGATGTAATTTATTAAACATATTATATATATATATATATATTATATCCCTATGGATCCAAACACTGTCTGAGAAGGTACTTGACCCCTAAATCATACCCCAAGTACTTCCTAAGAAGGCACTTGGATCCATAGGGTGTATATATATATATACCTCTGATATTCCCATAGTTCTTTCCTATCTTGGGTGCTTTTTTACCTTCATTCACCATTAAAATCAGGCAATCATGGAAATCACAACCCACAGCTGCCTCCTCTACGGGATCCACCAACCGCCTGGGCCGAGATCTTCGGCCCCAAAAACTCGGATCGACCAAAAAAACCTGGGGAACACATCACCCAAAAACATCAAAAACCACCACCAAATACTGGAAACACTCTGGGAAATCTCAAATTGGGGGTTGCTATATCTCAAATTCTCGGGTGAAAAAAATTGGACTTGGAGACTTAGATGATTCCACATTGAAATTGGTGGTGACCATCATCCAGCCTGAATGGTAGTCGGAAATTTGGAAATCTTTCCTGGTCTTTGCTCGAAAACAAGCCCGTTAGGTGACTGAATCTGGTCCGCTGGCCACATGCTTTTGTCAAGGTCGCCATCACCCCCCAAGAAAAAAAAAATGCTAGTTAGATCTAGTTAGTCATAATGTCCCCATTGAATTATACAACCATTTTGACATCTACCCCATTTTTCAGACACACCCAGCCACCCCAACTGAAGCGTGGAACCAAGATCCGCAGCATCGTCCTGGAAAAAATTGGTTGGTTCATAGGATTTCCAATAATGGATTGTGAAAATGATCAATATTTTGGATATAATCCCTGGTTACTAATCATCAATCAGCCATGACTTATCAGAAAAATATATCCACTTCATAGAATTTGATGGTTAAATCTATCAGTTGTATATATATATATATATATGTGTATATCCACTTATATCCCAATAGAATTTGATGATTAAATTCCCTATTAATCCCCAAACCAATCGTCAACCCACTGGGTTTGCCAAGGTCCCCCACTCTTCAGGTTCCGGCGACCTTACGTCGCCGGTGGCCGACCCATCTTCCGCGTCGGCTTTTGGTTCTGGCACCTTGCAGGAACGACGTGAGGAAAATGTGCACCAACAGTCATGGAAATTCCTCGATGAAACATAATTTAATAGTTAATAGGGTAATAAATAAATATATATATATATATTGTCCCACTTAATTTCCATTTAATAGTTAACTACCCTCAACAATTACCCTCATTGCATTCTTTAAAACTGGAAATTAACTATTAAATAATGGTAATTATTGAGGGTAATTAATAATTAATTAACTATAAGTAACTATCAGTCCCATTAACTATAAATCGTACTCTCAGCTGAAGTTACAGGACTCCTAATGATTGGACTCCCATACTCCCACTTTAGAAACCCCGAAGCCGGCCCTTGCCCGATATGGGAAGCCACCGGGAGAATCCATTGGATTCTGGAAAACCATAGCATTTGAAAGAAACAAAGCCATATGTATCCTTCCCCACCACACTATTGGCATATCAGATCATATATATATGCATAGATCAACCAACACTATCTTGCAACGTCGGAGCTAAAAAATCATCAGCAGCAGCAGCAGCAGCAACGACAACAACAACAACAGCAGCAACAACAACAACAACATTTGGCAGTAGAAAACAACATCATTGGGTTTGGTTGGTGAATTTCTGATTTCCATTCGACCCATGGTTGTTCAGTTCAAATGCATGTTGTTGATCATTCCTTGTCAGTGAAGAACTTTGAATTCCATGAATCCCTGTTTTTTTTTGTCGGTCAACTCTTGATTACATATGTCACTTAAAAATACATAGATAAATATATATATATTGTCTTGGTGAGACCCAAACATGTCTAGCCCTTCAAGCCATGTTTTTTTTTGCCAAAAACCGTTACGTCGGGACGATCCATGTGGAGATTGATTCACCATAGCAATGGGTGATCAATGGGTGTAACTTTCCTAACTGGTTTCATGATGTTCAAGAAGGTCATAGCTTTAATCAATGAATTGTAACTCTGCACTAATCCGATATTATTCGATATGTTGGTTTGCCAGACAATAGAGTACCCCTAAATCCACGGGGCACTTATCATTTTTCCCATTCAAAAGGTTAGTTGGTGGCAAACCCCATTTTTTAACATGCCAATGTTGGTTATATATCACATTCTCCCACTATATTCCCATTGCATTCCTATTGTATTCCCATTACAATCCCATTGTATTCCCATTGCATTCCCATTATATTCTGATCATATTCTCACTATATTCCCTTTATGCTCCCATTATACATCCATTGTATACCCATTATATTCCATTGATATTTCCAGTGTATTTCCGTTACATTCTCATTATGTTTAAATATATATATACTGTACATATATATATATCCCCACTATATTCCCATGATTTTCCCATTAGAATCCAATGGGTTTTGCCATTGTTTTCTGACAGTTTCCAGCTCCCTGACCGCCTGCTCTTCCCTTTCTTCGCTCAATGTGGAGCTTACAGCCTCCGCAGGAATCTCTGGAAGTTTTCACCGCAGGAGATGGAAGTTACTCTCTGGTAATGTAACAAGTTTGCTATTGAAATCTATTGAACATGTACCATTTATACCTATGATATTGGTTATATACCTATAGTTGATATTGGTTTTATACCTATATATACCTATGGATAATCTCACTATATCCCCATTTATGTCGTTGATTTACCTATTCAAAATGGTGAAATTTTCCAGTTCGCAAACTGTTAGTTCGTTTACCAGAGGGTATATATGGTTAGATACCTTTGAGTCAAAACCCTGGCACCCTTGGTATCCTAGGTACCCTAACATAGCTGGTTGACGCTGTAACAGTTTTCATCCCCACTCTGGCTATATCAATGTAAACCAATGAAGCCTAGCCAATTTACCAGAAAATGTGGTATGATGGTGGTATAAACCATCCCAAATTAGAAGTTGATTCTTCGCAACCACAGTTGATATGGCACTACAATGTGGCGGAAAATGTTTGCTCCCAGAATCTCTACATTGTTATTATTATTACATATATTATTATTGTTATTATCATTAGTATTACATATCATTATTATTGTTATTATTAATATTATTTATAACCATATATACCCATATATTATTAATATAAATATTACATCTACATTGATTGGGGCAAGCTTTGGCACCATAAGCATAGGGTTGATCTTCTGCGGAGAACTAGGCATCAATCCCCTGGGCCAAGGACGTTCAAACTCCGCACATGCGCTTTACGACACTCCCAAGCGCTTTCGCATGCGCAGGAACATCTCAGAAAATTCTACAATGTTGCTTTAAACACTTAATAATCATAAACCATCCATATATATAATATATATAATATATATACAATATTATATTATATTAAATTATATATATATATAAGTATGATAAATTTATATCTGTAGATCCTCAGATCATCTCAGATCTGCTCGCACCTTTGACGTCTCCGGGACGCTACCTGGCCACCAAAACTGTGAGAACTCCTTGGCAGTTGATAAATGCTATAATCATGGTTGGTTAAGAGATACTCCCAACCAGTGGCATAGTTTGCCATCCGAATTTGCCTAGGTGGTCCCGGTAAAAAAACAGCCAAATGAAGGTACCATTTTTGAATGGCAAAAATGGTTCATGACCATGAATGTTCTGGACAATGTTAACCAAGGATTCATGCACCCCCAATCTATTTGTAGGCCTTAGGCAGGTACAAATTCCAATACTGAAACAAATTATCATTGTTCAATAATCATGAATGCATACTACGAGTAATATACAATAGTAGTTAACAATATATTATATAATAACAGTAAACAATAATAACAATAAAAACTACAATAACAACAAGTTATAAGGATAATCATACAAGTTCACTAAGCTAAAATGGCTGGCTAGGGGCTAGGGATAGCTAGCCCAATCCTAAGCACAAAAAACCAGTGGCGTCGCGATTTGGTCGCAGCTTGGCAGCTGGTGAAAAGGGAGCCCTATGGGTTGAGGATCATGGCGGGGTTATACTACTGTTTAGATATTCGGGATTGTTAGGGTAGTCTAAAGTATAGTTTTTTAGGGATTAGATATTGTTAGACGTTGATGATGCTGTTATACTACCCTAGTTGGTGAACGAGGATTCTTAGAATCTATGAGCATGGAAATCCCAATTAATGTGGTAAACCCGATAATAATGAACTATCCCCAAAATCACCACAAATGGGTGGTATGTTATCATCCCCAAATTATGGGTTTATTGTTAGGTTTGCCACAAACCAGGACGAACCATCTTAAGGTGGGATTTTCCATGAGGTTTTTGACACTGCTCACATGTGGATTGCTCGGCCAATGGTCTCAGATCATTCAAAGCTGCTCTTTGTGAATGTCACGAATCCGTGTATTTGCCTTAACCTTTGTTGACCACTACCGTACGACCGATTCAAAATAGGAAGAGGTAGATTGATAGATAGATAGGTAGATAGATAGATAGACAGACAAACAGATAGATAGATACATGTGCATAGATACATCCATGCATAGAGTGACAAAGAAACAAAAGTACCTATTTACAGAAGTTGTGCCCCATTTGGTTAGTTATATTGCATGATATATAAATATAAATGTATATATATATATATATGTATATAAATATATATGTATATATATATAAATATATGTATATATTATGCCCACTATGTATACATATATATATATATACATATCCCATTTATAGATAATGATATATATATATATATGTATAAATAAATATCTGGGTAAATTATAATAATTCACTGACCTGAATTAAGGCCATTTGGGGATGATTTCGCTTATTGACCATGATTCCAGTGAGGTCGCAGTGAGGTCGTTATAATTTACCCAGAGATATATATATATATAGGGGTAAATTATAACATTTCACTAAGCTGAATTGAGGCCACACCACTTCTCTTGCGGACCCCCAATTAAGGCCATTTGGGGATGAGTTCCCTTATTAACCATGATTCCATTGAGGTCGCAGTGAGGTCGTGATCAAATTTACCCAAATCTTTTTGTTTTCCCCAAGTCTTCATAGTTTAGTTTCTTTTCCATGTTTTTTTTTAAATTATATATAGTATCCCCATTATATATCCCATTTATAAATGATGATATAATATTCCCCACACATGTTGGGATCACATATTACATTTATTTACACCTATCCCATTATTTATCCCATTATATGATTATTATATGTATCTCATCTTATAGGTGATGATAACATATAATCAATGGGAAATTCAGGATCCTAAAATGGAGGTACGTTAGTACCATATAAGGCCATATTTTGCGGGGATATTCCCTTACATAGGCCTTGCATAGGCCTTATATGTGGTAGATACCTCCAATTTAGGATCCTGACATGGCTATTGATAGAACGTGATATCCCATTTATAGGTGCATTTTTGATAGGTAAATCATACAGTGAATCCTCTAAAAATGGACCATTTTCCATAGCTATGTTAGTCATAACCAGAGGGTGAATCACCATCAAATCACCATTTATAGTGGGTAAATCCCATTAAATCCCATTAAAGCACATTAAATCCCATTAAATCCCATTGGTGATGATATTTCAGAAACCATCCTTTTTCGATGACTGTCTTCACCATGGAGCCTCTGCCTTGAAGCCCCAAGACCTGGCAATTTCCGGTGGCAGATTTCCACTGTTGTGGCTGTTGTGGCTGTTGTGGCCCGAAATAGCAGTTCTGACAGTTATGGCCCTTTACCAGTTATAAATACTTATAACCCCATTTATAGATTGTATAATCCCATTTATAACTAATAAATGGCCATAACTGGAGTACGAACAAAACCCCATTATAAAAATGTAGGGTACCCCTAAATCCAGTGGTGAATCATCATCCCGAATTTTCATGGCTAGAAAATTTTCGGGGCATAAAACATGAACAACCCCATTTATAGTATAAAATGTAAAATACCATATGAACAGCCAGTTGTAACATGGTATAACTAATAAATGGCCATAACTGTAGCCTCTGGGAATCGTGATGAAGTCGCGAGAGCCAAGGCGGGTGATGTGCCCATCGATGCAGATGCATTTACCCTCTGGTTATGACTAACATAGCCATGGAAAATCACCCATTTTTTTTGAAAACTCACTATAAATGGGCCATTTTCCATGGCTATGTTAAATAACCAGAGGGTGTATTCAGCAATTGCAACTTATCAAACATGGATAGATGATGATAGATGTAAACTGTTGGGAACACTGCGCAACTATCATTGCATACTAACTGGAGGGGTAGTCAAGAGTTATGATTTCAGTTAAAGTGGAAGAATGGGGGTTTGTCTTTACCCATTCCCCTCTGGCTTGAAACTTTGGATTGGCGCCCAGTATATTGCAATTGTGAGGCGGAAAACAAGGTCACTGTTTACCGCTGGGCGGAAATTCCAAGATAGATATCGCAATATCACATTGTATCATATTGTATCATTACCCTCTGGTAAACATACAAAACAATGGAAAAATCACCATGTTTAATGGCTAAATCAACGAACTAAATGGGGATATAGTGGGATTATCATAGGTACATATATGTATATAACCAATATCAACTGGAAACTAAATACCCTCGGCTCATTTTCAATAGCAAAATGCAAACATTTGCCAGAGGGTATTTTTTCGCTCGATGTTGCCAGATTTGATCCTAGAGTTCAAAATGATCATTTCACCTGTTAGAATTCCACATGTTTGTAGTGTACACCATTAAAATCCACAACAAAAACATGTATATATATATATATTATATACACATCCTTTACTCATTGGTTAAATCCCTATTGTTTCTTGTCAAATCACTAAAACAAAAATGGTTAGTCAATCTAATTAACATCCAATTTGTAGGAGCCGTTAAATCAAGATCCAGTTAACATAAATAGCAACAGGTAAAGTTGATGAAGAACTTGACCATCAGCCTTCAAGTGCAGGTCTCTCAGCAGCAACATCAAACATGTTCCATACACAAGTTGACTTTTGGATGGGATATCATCAATGGGAATTTCAGGATCCTAAAATGGAGGTACTGTACCATATAAGGCCATATTTTGTGGGGATATTCCCTGACATGCGACTTATATAGGCCTTATGTATGGTACGTACCTCCAATTGAAGTTCCTGAAATGGCCGTTGATATCAAACAATTCACATGTACACTTAGAACTTAGAACTACAAACATGCTGTAGACTCTCTAGCATGTGTGCAAACAGAAGGATATATAGATTCCCATTGTTTCTAGCATGCTCTTTATCCACCACAAAAAATATTGTTCTTACGAATTTAGTACATATAGTCTATCTAAATCAATGTATATAGTTAAAAATAGATGATATCATATTATACAGTATATACATGAATAAACAAACAAACATACATTCTCTATACCTATATACATGGTAGAACCATAATATACATCAATAGAATCACTATAGACTTTTCGAACAATTGTGGTGGAACGATTCATAGAACCATCTTTATACCATCATATATATACATATATATACATATATATATATATATGGGGATTTCCTAAAATGGGGGTACTCCCAAAATCATTCATTTTTAATCATATTTTCAATTATAAACTATCCAGCTATTGGGGTAGCAACATTTTAGGAAGCCTCCACATATCAATTAATAATATTAAATAAATCAATATTAGCCCCATCATAAGACTTAGAGATAATTAATAACCATATTTAAACCATCATATATATAATTATATATAATTATATATATATTATAATTATGTATATGTATAGCAAATTACATATATATATATATATATATATGGTTGTTGATCAAAATTCCTTTATCCGGGAACGGCCATTCTTGGCGAATAAAAATTTTAGTTTCGCGAAACTTTCGCGAAGTCCATGTTTATCTTTCGCGGGGCCCATGTTGGCCAACAACACCTCTTGTGAAGATTCGTTCACCACCTGCCAAATTACGCCAGAGAATCACGGATCACTTCTTGGTAGCCTTTTAAACATGCAGCTAGCATCACGGAATCCCTTCTCAGGACAGATTTTCTTTGCAAAGTT
>Ga0126342_10007619_pt1 | contig 19374 bp, 17 predicted proteins | sample Cyp1metagenome_FD_92528 | JGI IMG/M metagenome (GOLD analysis project Ga0126342, IMG submission 92528) | Coral microbial communities from Lord Howe Island, Old Settlement Bay, Australia - Cyphastrea 1 metagenome | ecosystem: Host-associated > Invertebrates > Cnidaria > Coral ... | reverse complement strand
TTGCTTACCTCACTTCGTTTTTCGAAATGAGGCCTGGCAGATTCGGAACTAGCTGGATGTCATTGGCGTCTTAACTGCGACTTTGTCGTGCAGGTTGACGTCTCATGGAACAACAACAACAACATCGTCCTGGACGCAGAGGGGTTGGTGCCGTGCCGAACGAACCCTTCGAGAGCTCTCCCAGAGCGAGTCGTCTCTGGGCCGGGAGCGCCACGGGAGCTCACGCGGCCGGGAAATCAATGGAAAAATAGCTATGAATCATGGAAATCAATGGAAATCTATGGGAAAATACCATAAATCTATGGAAACATAGAAAAATACCATAGATCATCTGTAAAGGTTTCAATGGAAGATCATCTATAGATGAAAAATAGCTGGTTTAGATCTAATCTATAGATATAGCTGGGAAGATCATCTGGTTTCAATGGAAAATACCATAGTATCTGGATGAATGATTAATAATGATTAATACCTGGAATGACAAAGCGTCCTATTTTTAGGCAACTTTTGAAAATTGGCAGTTTTCCATGCCACTTTCAGGAATCAAGCCCTAAAGAAACGCAGCTTCTTCAAAAATGATACACTTGCTGCATCATATTTTGCAATAGTGTCGTACATATCATATGAGTAGAAGCTGCGAAATAATCCGTAAAGCGGCGTAAAAAAACTAGACAGAGGATGCAAAAAATAAGACGTTTTTGACTCTCAAAAAGTGGCGTTGGAAATGGCACACAATGCAGCTGCCTCAAAAAATAGTACACATGGTTTTCCGGGTAGTGTTTACTAGTTTGATGCTTGATATTGCTACTTGTAGAATTATATATCAAGATTTGCAAAGATGTTGATGTTTGGCAATGCTCGTCCAAGGTAGCCAAAAATCATTGTGCACTTAAAATCCCCTTTCTTGACAGGACAAACCCAGCAGACTTTCCTGGCAAACCCATCCTGGATCTGACATTCCAAATCTACCCATAAGGAAAAGCCCAGAAAACATGACCAACAAAAAACACCAACAAATTTGCATATCACCAAAAAGATATGGCCAAAAAATATGCCAAAGAATATAGCCCCATTCTGATGACCATGATGGGTGGCCTGTATCTCTGCTCCACTAAGGTATATCATCATCAAAAGTTCCAAGAATCTGGAGACAGTGGCGACCCCAATGACCTCCTTTGGCGGTTCTCCGGGAGAAGGGACTTTCACTTTGAAAGTGGATCGCAGGAAGCTCTGTCCCATCGTACCCTGGGAAACTTAAAGAGATGGGATGTTTGGCTTCACAAATTAAGAGTTCTTGGGAAAATCGACCAACATAATACAACCAATTTTTTGCAATATACTATAGGAATCTATAGGAAATGTAATCAACAAGCGAGACGATTGTTTGATTTGGCATTTTGCGCATTTTCACATTGGTGAATCCGCCCAAAATGGAACATCGGCAAATGGTAAACGTGTTTGCATTTTGATGCCGGCAAATCCAAGGTAAAACAAGCCATCAAACGAAAGTTATTTCTTTACCTACAAGCACAGAACCTTTCGGGTTTTCGCGCCTTGCTCAATCTGCAGAGGGTGCACTTGAGAGGCTTCAGCACCGACGCTTTATCTGATCTGGTCCCTGGCTTTCCAGAAATCGATGGCGACAATCCAGAGTTGCAGGTGGCGAGATTTCTTTTTCAGACTCCTGGATTTGCGTCATTTTTCTTCTGGATTCATCTAGAAAATTGGTGGGAACTGGGATCCATTTGTATTCCATTTGTTCCATAATTGAATATGAACCAACTAATGGATCATAATGGATCATAATGGATCATAATGGATCATAATGGATCATAATGGATCATAATGGATCATAATATGAACGAACTACCCACTATTTCTATAGAGAATCCATTATTTGGGGTTGGATGGGCTCTCAGGAATGGCTTTCAAAGTATCAACGAGCTTGACACACTCGGATGGCGTCCGCTGCACTATGCTGCCATGAATGGAGAGCCTTCCCTTCTCCAAGCTCTTTTGGAGCAACGTGCAACTCTTGATTCAAAAACCAAGAAACAAAATCCATACACTGGAATTCCGCAGTTTATGACTGCTCTATCGATTTCACTCTTTTTCAAGAACCATATTGCCACGCAGTTCCTGCTGGAAAAAGGCGCCAATAGGACCTCGGGCTTGATTCCACCAGCGGACTTTGCCAGTATGGCAAATAATCCGGAAGGACTTCGCATGCTGAGATCAACCTTTAACCCTGGAGAACTTCCTGACAGGTACCTTGGTTGATCAATGATTCAAAGATTGTGTGCTCAGATGAGTCCAGGAAAAAAAGAACAACTATGTCCATTGGTGACGAGGTTTTACTACCTGGTTTACATGTTTTATAGCCGATGGGATATCTATATCATCGCAGCTCGTATTGCATGGGATAGGGATACTTATACTTGTCATGGCAATGTCCAAGTTGGGGATACTCTGCCCTTAAGACATGTAAAACTGGCACGGAATTTCCGTGACACCGCACCAAGGAACGGCATCTTTGCCTTCAGTGCATTTGAGGTTGCGTGCTCCTTTGGATCTATGGAAGCTATGGAGGAACTGCTTCTGCGAGAAACGGAGATTTCAAACGGACTGCACTTTGCCATGGTTTTTTGCGGTGGGACTGCTAAGCTTGTGAACCGGCTCATTCAGTTGCGAGCTGACGTGAACCACCAATGGAGAGAGCCTTTTTGGACCTTTCACGGCATTTACAATCACATCCAGGCGCTTCAATATCGCATGGGCAAGCGAACAACCAGCACAATGATGGCATATCATATCTATGGTTCCACCCCTTTGATGAATGCCGTGCTGTCTGGACAGTACGAAGGAGCCGCAACTCTCATTGCAGCTGGGGCGCGGCTGGATCTTTGCAACGACCGCAGGCGCTCAGTGGCAGATTTCGCAGAGGAGCTGTCGGTGCCGGAGTTTTTGTCCCAGGCTCTTCAGGGAAACCCCAAAGCTTGCCACAGAATCGCCGAATTGGCTGATGATGATGTTTTTGAGATCTAAAATTAGATCGCAGTATCATACAATTCTCACCCCTTTGCTGGCATGCATGCCCATCTTTTCTACGCCCGACTTTGTCATTTTAGTGTGCACGTGTGAAAAATGATGAGAAAAGATTCTTCGACTGGATATGCTATCATCATCTCATATTATTCATGTCTTTTCATGTTGATTATGTCATATCATGTTTTACCATCTGGTTTTCTAACATAGCCATGGAAAATCCACCCATTTTATAGCTAGGTAAACCATCTATTTCAATTAGGGCCATGGCAAATCACCATGGCAAACTGCCAGGGGATGAGATGGGACTGGATCAGCCATGGGGCCTCTGGTAAACTACCCCCTGGTACACGTTTACAAAAAACGATGGAAAGATCCACCATGCTATTTAGCTGGGTAAAATTGGGTAAATCCACTATTTCGACTGGGCGTGGCTTCTATGTCGCAAAAAGTAGCAAATTACCGGAGGGTAACATGGGATTTTTTGCTTCGGTGATTCACAGATTTCACCAACAGCGGTTATCAGATTTTCTCCGCGATAAAAATGGCTCCCACCTAGAACTGAACCAACGGAAAGAGTTAATCTGATCTGGAATCATGATGAATCATGGACATAGAGGGTTAGCCAATCATGTTCATAAAGAGGCCCATGCAAACACACAGTGCTCTACAGAATTGAATTTGTGAACTGGCAGTGCAACGATCTTGACAAGGATTTCGCCACGCAACAGCCGTCATTTGTGAATTGGCGGATTTTTTTTGATATTTGCATTTTTTTCTCGGATATTTGCGTTTTTTTTTGCGGATATGTGCGTTTTTTGCGGGTAAAGTCAGGTGTTTTTTTCATTTGCGGTCTCCAATTAGGGCCAAAGGTGCAAAGTCCCATATCTGTGAGAAAACATTCCGCGCAAGGATTGCGCCGAGGGAAGCCTCTGCAATTAGGGTCCTGAAGTGTAAAGCAAACAATTTTTGTCAAAATGATGACCTTGAAAAGGGTATATGGAAAAACAACCGCTGCATTGCATGGCCTTTGCATTTTCCCAGGAAACTTGGTGAACTTAGGTGTTTTGATGTGAAACTTGGGGATTTTCACAAAATTTCAGCAACCCCCGAGGTTCGCGAAACAAATCTAGGAGTTGGATGCTTCAGGAACGTGTGTTTCAACAGCTCAAGCCTTGAGCGTTCACTAGACATCTCTGTTTAGATCATATGATTGTCTAATCAGGGCCCGCATGTTCCGGAAAAGAAACAAACATAAATGTGTTGGCTATATCCCAATGATATCCCGATATCCCAATGATATCCCCATCAAACATCCCCAGTGGCTGGACTCCCAACAGTTTTGAGCCAACGCGGCTGTTCAAAACCCGTCAGTTTGCGCGGCATTGGAGATGGATTATTCCTATTTGAGAGAATTATTGATAATGTCGTGATGTGTGTGTGTGATATTGTCTTGATATGATGATACTGATGATGGTGATGTTGTTGATGATGATGATGATGATGACGGTGATCGTTTATGGCTTGGGGCTTACACATGAATTCATTGTTTTCAAAAAGTGTCTAAAGTGTCCTTCTTCACTTGGTAGAGTGTCGGAGTGTGCAGCAATTTCAGCTCTGTTGTCCACCGGAGCTGGCCCTTTGGTTTCCATGTCCGCCTCTTGTCCGAAAAGATAGACATGTTGCCATGCTTGGCCCAGAAGGCCTATAGTGGTTCCTAATGGTTACCCTGGAGCGTCTTACAGCACTTTGCTGAAGCACAAGACAGCTGATGAGTTACTATATTACACAACAGATCTAAAAGGGGAGTGTCGTGAACAGAGCGTGGAAATGAAACGATGAAACGGTGGAGAAACCAAAGTGAAAGGATGCACTTGCCGTATTTTGCCGTTTGAACAAGTTGTTTTTCAGAGCAACTGGCAGCTGACGCAATCGCAACTAATCGCAACTCTCAGGAAAACTGAACCGTTCAACGACCTCCATCTGGACGCACAGAAACTTGGCAATTCACGGCCGTTCACGCTTTGGCAAAACATGTAGCATTGTGTCGCATTTTGACTATATTTGACTCTTCATGGGCATTGTGACACAGTGTGTCGCATGGTTCTCTATGGGCATGGTTTCGGTTTTGCGAAAGATAGCGCTACCAGGTATGCGCATTTTCCTTCTCAGCCTCGTATGTGTTGCCGCCTACGAGACTGAATGGCCAGAGGAGCAGTGCTGCAGTGCTGAGCATTACCGAATTACATTGGTGTGTCTGAGAATGGAGGAATTACAACCCCAATCAACCCCAATATAAGGCATTTTTTTGAAGGGGAAGATGATTTCCCCAACGAATGAATGGCCCGGGATACCCGGGATACGTGTCGAAATTGGGTACCCTAAAATGGAATGGTAAACCACTCATCTAAAACCTAATAAACATTTATCAGCATGTGTTGTCCCAGGTGCCGTTGCATGCACCCTTTGATCTAGCCAGACTTGCTGATGGCAATGATTTTGACAATAAGGAATTGCAACTTCCTTTTTGGTTTTGGATTCACTTGGTGACTGTTGATTATTTAGTTTCAGCCAACCAATTAACATAATATATATATATATATTTTGAAACCCTGATGATTTATTGATGCGTGTTTTTTCTAAGCACTGAAGCTCATGCTCGAACGAACATCATGAGGAGGCAGAAGAGTGTAATTTGCTGCTTCTGCAGGCGTGGGCGTCCACATGTGACGCGACAAGCGACAAACACCCTCATTTCATCATCCTTGGCATGTCTCTGAAGTTTTGGTGACATGTATGATCACCAAAAACTAGAAAAACATAGCTGTCATATCATGATGATGATGATGACGATGATGATGATGATGATGATGTGTATGAAATTAGATACATGATGATACATGTATAATTCTATGTCGCCAGGACGCGACGAGAAAAAAAAAACCAACACGGCATCTTCCTGGACACATCTTTCTTCAAGTTCCGTTGTGGGTCCAAAAAGAGTTCAAAGGTAAGCTTAAAGAATAGTGTAATAAATTTAGGGATTGTTGATGTATGTTGAAGAACAGATCATGCATTGTCATTCATACATTTATTTGCGATGGTTTTGGTAGGGCACCGTGCCAATGGTATTTGTTTCTGCTATCTTCTGCATTCTGAGATGAGTATGGGGTAAAATTGATCACCCCCCAAAAAATCTTCACAAGAAAAGTATGATTAAGTACTGATAACATCTGATAACTGTATCATGTACTCAAAATAATCAATGTCTTCCTCCAGCCTTTGTGGGGCTTGATTGGCAATGGTATACCATCGTGCGACGTGACGCAGGTGCAGCAACGCCTCACAAAGACGGAGGCAGCCGCAGTCGATGGGTGAGTTTATTGGGTCCTGCAGGTCGTTTGGAGATGAGTTTCTGATGTTTAGTCAGGGTTGAAGCATTTGTTCAGCTGTTTGTGAAACATGTGCAATCATGGTTTTAGCCATCAGCCAGCTCTGCAGGTGCCGCACACTAGTGCGGCTGCTTTGCAGGAGCCGGCAGAATAAGAAGTAGAGATGATTTTCTTGCAGCCCTGTGCGCAGTAGTTCCTCACTGCTATGAAACCAACCTGTAAATGGGTCTGTTTGAAAATGGATCCTCCTGCCAAGTTTTCGGCCAAAAACACTCAAAAAATGATGTTTTTTTTTTTCGATTGTCAGGGATGCCCTATTTCAGGCATCAAAACCCAAATATAAACCTATAATTGAATGGTTCATGCCACCTATTTATGGTGATTTGGGGGATGGTTTATTATTCATTGTTTTTTACCCACATTATAATAATATCAACAACATGTTTCATTGTTCATTATTATTACCTACATGTTATGTATCGTTATTTACCAACATTATAATAATATCAACAACATGTTTCTATGGTCATTTCAATCTTGGAACATTTCCAGACACAGCGTAGCTCGAAAGTCAGGAGCTGGAAACGATGTCATTGCTGCAGGGAGACCAGGCGGGATGATTTTTCAGCGCCCAGGAGGCGATGTTTTTTTGCCAAAAAGTTTTTAGGGGATTTCGCCGGTAAACATGGTGATTTTCCCATGAAAAATGGTGGTTTAATGGAATTTAATGGGATTTTATGGTGGTTGAATGGGATTTAATACGATATAGCCTCTGGTAAACGTTTACATAGCTATTGAACATGGCCCAGTCGAAATAGTTGATTTACCCATGAAAAATGGTGATGTTCCATAGTTTCTTGTTAACATTTACCAGAGGGTACCTTGACATATCTATTTTCATGCGAAAAATGCAGTGTTTAACATTTTTTTGATTTAAGTATTTGAAAATTCCATTTGTTTTCCCACATGTTTGAGGAAAAGCCGTTCTATCTTTCCATAAAATGGTCAGGATTTTCTTATCCCATCAACGCTGTGACAGTTGGTTTTTCTGCTTCCCGAGTCGATCAGGAGCTCCATTCCAATGAATCCGTTGGTGGAGCCGCGAAGTCCTCACTTCAAGAGGCGAGAACAGCGTCACGAACATGGCTTTGATTTGCTCACAATATGAAAGGGGCTTTTTGATGGGATTTCTATATGGATATTATATATATATATGGGATTTCTATCCATCATGGGATTTTCATTACCAACAATATGATATGTGGATATGTGGCTTGTTCTGAAAGTGTTGAGGAAAAAACATTGTGAAGAACATCATGAAAAAACCATGGAAATTGCCGGGTAAATCTTGTATGTAGACAAACCTAAACTCGTTCTTTCTTAGATTGTCTTCTCAAAAATCTTAGCTGAAAAGACCTTAGTCTCCCACGATTCAGCGGATTTTTTTAACTGGAACCCCTATCTTTGGCGTAAATCAGTGCGTGGCTTCAACATACAATTTTGCTTACATGATGCTTACATTACTCCGTTGGTTATGAATATCTCCTCATTATATTCCCACAAAATGTTTTTTTTTTTCCACCATGGTTTCGGGCAAAATCCCCAACCAAATCCCGGAATTGGTACAACTGAAGCTTTGGGGTTTAAACACCATTCCTGTATTTTTTCTACCAATCAAGATCATCAATGGCTCATTTTACCTTTTTTTTATCATCCTCTATTTCAGTCTATCTCCATAAATTCAGCCTATATATTCGTTATCTATATCATTTATCATCTTATATCACTTATCATTTTATCACCATTTATCGAGAAGATATAGCCTATAAGGTGATATCCTCTATCACCATATCATCTATAAGATCAGCCTATATAGTTATCACCATTTTACCTATATCTTCATATAATCACCCTATCTATCCCTATCTATCCCAAAAACCGTGGCAGCCGCAGCATCACTGGGCACCTCTGCGGCACTGGTCTGCAGCATTGCTGCTCAGCAGGAGCGGTTTCAAACCACGTGGGTGAAATATGGGGAAGTGGGGGGATACCCTCTGGTAAACATACAAAAAACTATGGAAAATCACCATTTTCAATGGGAAAACTCACTATAAATGGTGATTTTCAATAGCTATGTTAAATTACCAGAGGGTATTCTGGAGATAATCTGGAGATATTCTGGAGATATTTTGGAGATGTGGTTATAGTACGTTTTAAGTGATATTTTAATGATGTTTATGATATCACTATTTAGGAAAACAAGACGGATTAATATAGGAGATATCCCAGAATCATGATATTCATTGTGATCATCAGGGGGCATATTGTTATAGTACTGTCGTGGTCATGTATCACTAAACAAAACATTGGATCGTTATTGACATTATTGTGATTGTTGTTTAATGATATCAGTGGGACAGCTGGGGAAAGTGATGAACGTGATTTTTCAGTGATGATATGTGATGATGAATGTGATGTTGGTAATATGTATGTGATCTGTTTCATGGATATACCAACATGTGAAATATCCTATAATATAATATCCTATATATATAAACATATGTAAATATACCAACATATTATAGGATATTTCATATGCATATTTGGTAATATTTCATGGATGTGCATGTGAAGTTAGTGAGATATTTTCGGGACCGGCAACCTGCACGTGAAGACTTGGGTGGTTTTGATGACCTGTGCAGGTTGCCATGCTGTGTTGAGTATGCCATTTTAATTTAGTTCTATCTCATTTTGGAATTGATAATATGGTTTGATCATATTTGATCATATTTAAACATATATTTACATATATACACATACTCTCTCTCTATATATAATATATATACATAATATATATATATATATACATAATATAATATATATATATATACACATATCTAATCTCCAAGTGGCAGGAGCGCATCGCGCTTGTTGACGCAAGGGCATTCGCCAGACATCATCGGAGAGATTGTCGAAGTCTTGGGTGTCGCCAGTGATTTCGCTGGTGATATCCAGATGTGTTGCCAAATCTTGATGATTGGAACATGGTGAAAGTGCTGAAAGCTTCTGATGTCCATGTGTACGTGTTTTTTTTGGCATCAGCACTTTCTGTGAAAATCCCCGAATCTTACGGCAGATTTGTTCTCCGTGGCGATTTGCTGCTCAGTGACAAGGTTCTGACATGCCTCGCACTGTTTGTGTGGATCTTCTTCATGATGCTTCTTGGAGGGACAGGCATGAAAGGGTCGACCTGGATTGGTCCAGATAAAAATGGGAAGTCGGGGGGGAACCCCAAGTTGATGGCTATAAAAATAGAGAAAATGATGTTTTTCAGAACATGTTCGTTTACAAACTCAAGTTGGAAGATTTTGCTGTCTGTCCTGTGTCGTGCCCCTGAGAAGAAGTAGTTATTACTCTCTAGTGCCAACAATATATCTAGAATGGATAATTATCCAGACAATGCAGCGCCAGCAACTGCTACGTGATTTCTCAAGGTTGTTTATTTGTCTCATGCAACCAAGACGTGTAGCAGGCCAACATCTGTAACAAATGTGGGTTTCTTAAAATGACCCCCAAAACCATTGGGGAAGCGAGTCGTTGGTCGGCGTTTCTGAGGCTCTGTAGCTGGCTGGGCTTTGGAGGCGCGTCAATAAAGCATCGAATATCACTTTGCAAAGCAATTCTGCAGTGTAGGTATAGGTATTGTATGGTATTGTTGTAAATGTTATATAAATGTTAACTGTTAGAGGCATGTTACAGGCCTCAAAAAGATCCTCAAAAAGTATAGACATGCCGATGATGGGCCAGTTGGGATGCACAAAAACTTGAGGCACCAACCGCCTGGAAGAGCAACGGGAAATGGAGCGGCAAGAAAAGCATTTGCCACCTGTAACTTGGCGATTGACAATTTTTTTTTGCAGATTTTTCGATCGAATTCTCAGGACTCAGAAAATTGACAAAAACATGTTGAAAGTTTTCGTTTGGTTTTCTATGATTTAAAAGTGTTGTGCCCCTCTTTTTGAAATGTCGACCTTTTTGGGTTTCCCGTTGGTGGTTTTTTCATAGTTTCCCATGACTTTCCATCAGGAGATTCATGACCCTATTGATGCAGCTGCACATCAACTGCGAGAAGCCCAGAAGAAGCAGGTGGGGGAACTTAACTCGCATCGCCACTGGTGGAAAAAACCCGTCGTTTTACGGGGAAAACCCAAAGCTAATCATATGTCAATCATTTCATGGTGATATTATGGTGGTATCCATCCATATAGGAGTGATATCATGGAGTTTCTCTGATTCTTTCGAAAAAAAACCTTCAGATCCAATGGTTTAGAGATCTTGTTGTTCCCTTACAATGACAACATGGTGGAGAGCACCTCATATGCTCTCCACCAATTGCAACAGCTGCACATGAAACCCCCAAGAAATGGAGGGAACATGATTAATTCTGGCTCTGGAGTTGGCCATAAAATGCCAATCATATATATATATACACATATATATATAAGGATTCTTTTTGCGATTCAATTGGATCCTTGCAGGCCTTAGCCCGGAAGGAGAATGCCATTTGCTGCTGATCGCGGGAGCTGGAAGCGCACAGCTTGTACAAAGACTTGGGTGTGTCTCAAAAGGGATGGGAAACACATGGCAATTTTTCATGGGGAATAGTACTGTATGATTGCCAAAATGTGGAATTCAGCATATTTGAAGGGTATATTCCAAATTTTTGAAAATGTTTGGATACACCCACTTTGTTTGTTACGAAAGGATCGTGACCAAAAATGTGAGCGCCGCCGGGCCGCCGGATCCGGTTTTGAAGACGGCGCAGTGAGACCAGGGCTAATTTTTTATCCTTGATGAGAAAAGACTGCTTAGTATTCGACTGGTTGTTGGTGTCCCAAATCAACCACATGAGAAAGCAGTATTTATGAGTAGGGGGTGTATCTTTTCAACAGAAGAGATGTATTCATAAGTTCTACAGTAGAATTTGGAAGTCGGTGGAAACTATACTTTTCACAGACGACTCTCAACTGTGTATCGTCGTTTGCCTCTTTGCCTACCATTTTTGCCTGTCAATTCATGAGCATCACGAGCACAGGTGTGTTCAGACATTCGCTGCGGCAGGCAGGGTTCCTGCGTGGCATGTTCACATGTTCAAATGGTCGACCTCACTTGTGGTCTATGCTTATGACCGATGGATCAAGATGCGACAAAAGACATTCGAGGTTTTGTGACCCTTGCGCTTGTTCCTTGTTCCATGCCTGTTTGAACGGCTGACTAGCTGTGAACAAAAGGTGCTGAGTACAGTCGAATTTAGTGCTGAGTTGTGTCAAGGTGATGGCAGTGATGGCACATGATGGCACGTTGAACTTGAATAGCTTGAGATACAGGCGTCCCAGAAAAGAATATAAAAGATGGAAAAGTAAATCATCAAAATATCAATGAACATGTTTTCTCTCTCTTGTGGGACCCCACAAACAATTTTGAGAACGTGTGACGTCGCCAGCGATTGGGCATCTGCTGTCTGAAAAATAGCCAAACCCCCAAAATCGTCATGCTGGCCGGCTTTGTTTTCAATCCCCAATCGTCTCCCCATTTAGTTTGCCTTTTTTATGACAAAGTCGTTCGGAAGTGTCCATTCAGAGCAGCTGCCCTTCAGGACTTCCTCTCAGCGGAGATAGCTTTGACGTCGAGCCTGAAAAAAAGATTGCAGACATGGCAACTCAGCAGTTGTCGCTGTGATTCAATGGCACAATGTCAACCGCAGATGAGAAGCGATATACCAGTGGAATTCTCATCGCGAGGAATCTCCTGGTCCTAGTGATTGAATAAAGCAGATGATAGTCCAGTGTATTCCAGTTCCAAAATATTGGAAGAAGGCATATTCCCAGAATACTCGTACTACACTTGTGATGTTTATTCTCAATAAACATTTTTTTATTGGGTGTTCTAGGTATATGTTCACAAACCAGAAATCTATCAGCCAATTTGTTTACAATCAGCCAAAGTTGTAAGTTAAACATATATTATATATAGTGCCCAAACAGTCTCAACCAGACTATGAGTCTCAACCAGCTACTGGCGCCTTGACCTTAACCTTTGCTCAAGACGAAAAGGAGCCATGCAGGACATCCAGGTGCAGTTCGTAGGGAAAAACGTGGGCGGGGAAGGATACCTATAGGCATTGTGGTTGTGCTTTGAAAATGCTGGATAGAATTTTGGATATGTTATCTATAACATTCTATAACCAGCAATTTGATGTTGTCTTAGTTTGACAATGGAAGATGTTGCCCCTGTAAATCCAGTCATCATGGTATATTTGATGGTGATATTTGCGACATACCAACGATTCAATCGTTTGAAAATTGGCGTTTTTGACCTGACGAAGGGAAAATCATGATGAACCACCGGGGTAAATGACAAACCATCCCCTATTGACAAAGCCATGCAGTATCACCAGTATGTTGGAATTATTAACCATTATCAACAATTATTAACCATTATTTTCATGGGATGATCAACCAGATGATGTTCCAATATGTATCTCAGTATGTTGGCAATGGTTTTTTGTGGCGTTATACGTGGAACAATTCCAACAGAACAAAGGATGACACACAATGACCAATGACAAACTGTCGCAGAAAAACCACGTGTTTCCCAGACAGTTACCAGCTATTTACCATGATTTGCCATGACAAAAACCATGCGTTCACTTCCATTTACCATGGATTTACCATGGATTTACCATGGATTTACCACGATTTCGATCTATTTCGGTAAGACATTTGGATCTATTTTTACCATTGGCAAAACATGTTGGATTTACCACCATTTTACCACCATTTTTACCAACATGTTTTACCAACATGTTTTACCACCACAGAGGCTCTGCCATTTTCGCGGCCAGGTCAAGGTGCTTCAACAGGAGTTGGCAGATCAATCCGAACGCCACGGCAAGGAGCTGAAGAGGCGGAATGTGAAAAGAATGTGAAAAATTGAGAATTCTCCTGAAAATTTGAAAAGTATATATACATTACATGACTATATATGATTATCATGATTATATATGATCATTGAAAAGTATATATACATTACCCCCTGGTAAATTAACAGTTTGACCCTGAAAATAACAATTTTCTAGTGGAAACTAATCTTCCAACCCCGATGACTGCCAGGGTCTATGTTAATTTACTGGAGGGTATATATACATTACAGATTATATATTTTATATATGATTATCATGGTCATCTGCATCTGCGAATATCCCTCATTATCATGATTCATTGGGTCGGTGCAAAGGATAGGAACTGGATTGGGGTAACACCGGGTAACTATCCGAATATTCGAGGTTTAGTGAATTACTATTTGCCAATATTACTATGTACCCATCGGGACATGACTGGTGGTGGTGCCAGGCTCAATGATGAGGCGGCCGTTGTTTTCAACGGAGTTGCGATTGGGAAAGTGATGCCATCATGAAGCATACCATGGTTCAAGTGGTTAAAGTGGTTTCATGATGAACAATGGGTAATGACCAATGGCTTTATGATAACCTTTGGTTCATACACCTCTATTGGGGGCTTGGATGACTTGGGGATGGTTTATGGCAGTGGCTTTACCTCATTGACGATGCCGGCAATTGTTCAACAGGTGAGGCTTTTACAAGAGAGGCTCAAAGCAGTCCTCGATCGTTTCAAGCTTAGATGCTGATTGTGCCAATCTCATGAATCTTATTTTATTTCACCCATAGGATCCATGTATGCTATATATGGTAACATGGATCCCATCAATATACCCCCTTTATGTTAGCATATATACCAGCACCATGGATCCTATAGACTCGCTGTCGCTTCAAGTCGTCGATTAACAGATGACCTGAACGGGATGCCCATGGATGTCGTCCAAGTTCGTCAGAACTCAGGACGCTCAAAGCAAGCTGTGCAGCCACCAAGTCCAGTACCGAGTTTTCATCGAATGCTTGGAGAATGGTTGGAGAATGCTTGGAGAATGGTTGGAGAATGGTTGGTGAATGGTTGGTGAATGGTTGGAGAATGGTTGGTGACCACAGATTGCTTAATTTATCATGCGTAAAAATTGCACTTTGAAAGATTTGAAAGTTCACAGTGCACACAGTGCGCAGCAGTACGTCGACAGTACGTGCCAGGTATCGATTCCACCTTTGTCAGGCATGGGCCACTGTGCATGCCATGGCAGAGAAGGGAGAAGCATTCTGAAGCATTTTCACAATTGTATTTTGGCTGTATATTTGCGATGTGTCATGACTCATGACATATTGACGTACTAGTCGGGTTCATAGTACACAGCAAATCCACTGCACACATCTCCTCAAAAATGATAAACAACGCATGTTCACTCACACCGATCTGCTTCGCTGAATTTTCCGGGCTGGCATGATTCAGGCCAGTCATGCCAATCACGCCAGGCGAGTAGAGTGGCGACTGCCCAACTGCAAACAAGATGTCAGGACAGTTGAGCGAGGTCAGAGTATGTGGTCTGCTCCTCGAAGATCTGCCACGGTGTTGCGTTGAACACATACAAATCGGTTGCAGATACCATTGATGGCTTTGAAATTCAGTCATCTTTGCCTAACAAAAGTAGAAAGGACTCACGAATAGTTAGATGCAGTGAGCTGAATTACACAACTCGTTTACTTCGTTTAACAATAAACATGGTAAGAAGAAGTGAGATGACCCACACCCATTAGTTGGAAAATTGATACACCCTCACATACTCTGACAGCAATTGACATCGACCAGGTCGGGTCCTTTCTCAGCGAGTGGCATCGCTGAGATGCAGCTGGAGTTCTTTCCACAAGGACTTTCCGAGGTTTCGACGAGAGGTTGTGCGGCCCGCAGATCATGCAACCGGGGTAAATGGTTGGTAAATGGTTGGTAAATGGTTGGTAAATGGTTGGTAAATGGTTGGTAAATGGTTGGTAAATGGTTGGTAAATGGTTGGTAAATGTCCGTAAGCATCCAGTTTTGGGATGTGTTAAACTTTTCAACCATCACCATTGTTCAACCACTGGATTGCCGTTGGAGATAATATCCCGAATGTTGAGTGATGGTTAGATTTGAATCTGTTCTCCCTGAAGAAAACGTAAGCTAAGTTAGACTCTGGAAAATTTGCCATGCTGTTGTTGGAAATTAGGAAATGATGTCAATCTGCTGAATACGACATGTGATGTCCTGAAGTGTCAAGCGTCACTGAGGATCCGATTATTATTGAGGCGACATTTAAAGTATCAGGCATAAGGAATGAGTCCAATGAGTGGTAATATTATAGTGCTACTGACAGCAGTCCGAGCTATAGTGGTCATAGAATATACCCACTAATCAACCGCCCAGTTTACATGTGCTGATTTGGAGGACGTGAGAACTCCCAGTCCGGCTTTTGTGCCTTGTTCCTTTGCCCCTGGCAATGTGCGCTTGAAGTGCGCTCGTAGAATCTGCAGAGCATTGGGGCCGCAATAGCCATTGAATCAATTCACAAGGGTGGGCAAGGCGGAAATGTCAAGATTCTCTGGGACATCTATGAAGTTGGGTGCTCCAATATGTTCCAATATGTTATGGGAATCTTACAATATTTGATATATATATATATGTTCCATGGATGGTTGACGTATCTTTCAATAACTGGTTGTTGGTTTGGAACGTTTTTTATTTTCCCATATATTGGGAACAATAATCCCAACTGACTTTCATATTTTTCAGAGGGGTAGGCTCAACCACCAACCAGATGATGATGAACCACTGGGTAAATAGGCATCCCCTATTGATAAAGCCATACAGTATATCACCAGTATGTTGGAGTTATTAACCATTTAATTAACAATTATTAACCATGATGATGTTCCAAGATGATGTTCCAAGATGATTATTAACAATCATTAACCATTATTAGCCATTATTAACCATGATTAACCATTATTAACCATTATTTTCATGGGATTATCAAGCAGATGATGTTCCTTCCGACTTCCAGGTACAGATTGCAGGTGGGGAATCACTCCACCTGGGATGAGGATTTCTTCGACCGATGGAGCCAATCTCAGATCCGACAAATCATCGAGATGCAAAGCTCCAATTGTAAGTTAAGTGATCTAAATATGATGGTTTATATTATATATAATGGTTATCTAACATTGATATATATGAATATAATAGTTCTAACATGATGGTTTAAACCATATATATATATTCTAATGATATAATGGTTTATCTAAAATTGATATAAACATGATATAAATGAATGGACATGGACAATTAAGATTGATATACATTTATATACATGTGATCATATTTAGAATAATGATATAAACATGATATAAACATGATATAAATATGATATAAATATGATATAAATATGATATAAATATGATGGTTCATTATATATTCTAATGATATAATGGTTTATCTAAAATTGATATAAATGAATGATATGGAAATGAATGGACATGGATAATTAAGATTGATATACATTGATAATCATTGATGATATTGATGATATTGATGCAAATGCAGCAAGTTGCTGAGGATGGGACATGGCCATTCCAACTTCTGCAACCTCGAGGCTGCCATTTTCTCTCGCGTTTATCACGGCTTAGGACATGTTGGCATCGACCTGTGCACCTGCCAGTGTTCATTCCTTGCAGAAAGCCTAGATCGCACCCTGAAATCCGTGAATTTGGCTCACTTTCACTATCTTCTGCCAGTCGAGCCGTCAGCTGCTCAGTCTGATATTTTGTGATTTTACCCGACGTGGATGTGCAGAGCTTTGGGGTCAAAAGGTTGAGCATACCTGTATATTATATTTATCTATCTATCTATCTATTTATTTATTTATTTATTTATTATTCATTTATTTATTGTTTATCTATTTATTTATTTTTCCTGATTTATACATATACATAGTACTCTATTATTGTTATATAGATATATATATATTAAATGTATTGAACCCTAGAGGCATCACCATGCCCATGCCGTGGCCGCTTTGCCCAGGTAGAGAACATGCAGAGCGTGCCGCTGAGCGTGGCACCGGGGGCTGGCCATGCGGGCCATGCGCCGTGGCCACTCCAAAGGCTCGGTACCGAGACGAAAAGTTTCCCCAGATTGAAATGATGGAAAACCCAAGGAAAACCACTAGAAAACCAATAGAAAACTCAAGAAAAGGTTGAATTGATCTAGGTTTCAACAACAATTCTACTTCTCTTTTTGGAGCTTGCTACACTGTTCTGAATAACTTTATTGGATGTGGCATGATGTGAAATCAGTTGGGACTGCAGGTCTGGAAGTCACATTGGTTTTCCCCACCTACCTTAACGAAATGAGACTGAGTCCTCCCAGTTCGAAGTTTGTACCGCAAAGGTTACCTCAAAATTCTGGAATCTCAGTTCATCCCATGTTGGATTCATTCTAATTTGAAAGCAGCTAGTCATGTGATGAATGTGATGAAACCATCATGTTCCTAGCATTCCCTATTATTTGATGGCCGTAAAATTGTGTAGGAAGAAACATCCCATGAGAGCGACCAGCGCACAGCAACCATCTCAACTCAACCCCGCTGTTCAGATGCACGGTGCAGATGGCACCGTACCGAACAGGACCTGTCGTTCCACAGAAACGGTTGCGACATGTTGTGACCCTTCTGACTTCAAGAGATTTGGATGGATCAAAAGCAAAAATACCAGATGACTGGGTGGATGGACATCCCTAAATCTCAGCTATTTTGATGTGGACTAGAGGGTATCACAGGGTTTTGGATCCACTTCGCCATATGATTGATATTGATATTTAGGTTTTTAATGATTTTTATGGGTGTTGGTATCAAAGCCAAGATCATTATGGCATCACTATGTCAATTTTAGTGAAGCTGATGATAAACCACGGGATAAACGGGGTTTCGCCCCCTTTGAGCTCAGGTCTGGTTGCCAAAAGAGGTATTTAAAATGTCAGAAAGAAAAACTCCAGATCGATGGTCTATTGATCTTTATTTGATTCTAAATGTATCATCTATCATCATCTATCCAAAATCCAAATCGGTTACCCTCTGGTAATTTAACATAGCTATGGAAAATCACCATTTTCAATGGGAAAATCCACTATTTCTATGGTCATTTTCAATAGCTATGTTAAATTACCAGAGGGTATTTCTTTTTGCAAATCACATTTTTGGCGGTGACCCCGTAGGAGCATCAACGGTGGTAGCCACCTTGGCCACACTTGCGGCCACGGCAGTTGCGGATCGCTGGGTGAGGCCGAAGCATGGAACCGCAGCAAAAAATCGTCGGATTTATTGATACATTTGGATTCATGATGTTGTTTTTAAATGTTTGTTTATCCATTACTCTTATTGATACATTAATGATACATTATATGTTGTTTTTATATGTGTTCATTAAATGTAACATGAAAGAGCGTCCTGAAGACAGGTCGAGACGGTTTCGATCGCCATCTGGGTGTCGGGCAAAGGACCACGACTCGGGACGAGTTTTCGCGAAAACGGGCGTGAAAATTGGTTTTCAGGACGAGTTAAAACAGGAACCTCCTCATATTTCATGCGAAAAAACTTGTCAAAACGTGGAAAATGTGTACGATTTCGCTTCAATCCAGAGACAACAAACAAAACAACTCCTGAATATGGAAAGGTTCAAAAAAAATGGTCAGCAAAAACTAGATTCGACTCCTAACATGTGGATGGTGAAGGAATCCTAGCAGCCGCGCAGGAAGACGAGAAGCATTTGGAGCCATCTGAGAGCCTTGGGAGTTTGCAAAATGCGCCAAGTGACGAAATGTAAAGAAAGGCAATAGCATCATGGCATCATGGCATCATGGCATCATGGCATCATGGCATCATGGCATCATGGCATCATGGCATCATGGCATCATGGCATCATGGCATCATGGCATCATGGCAT
>Ga0126342_10007618_pt1 | contig 19376 bp, 19 predicted proteins | sample Cyp1metagenome_FD_92528 | JGI IMG/M metagenome (GOLD analysis project Ga0126342, IMG submission 92528) | Coral microbial communities from Lord Howe Island, Old Settlement Bay, Australia - Cyphastrea 1 metagenome | ecosystem: Host-associated > Invertebrates > Cnidaria > Coral ... | reverse complement strand
TGTGGCGCGAAGCACATTTTGAAGTCAAAATGTACAAAACACACCAGGTTCGGACCACTTTTGGAAGTTGAGATGTCGAAAAAGTGCACGCCGTTGTGGCGCGAAGCACATTTTGAAGTCAAACTGTACAAAACACCTCAGCTTCGGACCACTTTTGGAAGTTGCGATGTCGAAAAAGTGCACGCCGTTGTGGCGCGAAGCACATTTCCAAGTCAAAATGTACAAAGCACACCATTGCCTTGCCGGACCACTTTTTGGAAGTTGCGATGTCGAAAAAGTGCACGCCGTTGTGGCGCGAAGCACGTTTCCAAGTCAAAATGTACAAAGCACCACATGTTCGCGCCACTTTTGGAGGTTCAGATCTCGAAAAAGTGCACGCCGTTGTGGCGCGAAGCACATTTCGAAGTCAAAATGTACAAAGCACTACGGGTTCGGACCACTTTTGGAGGTTCAGATGTCGCTTCGCTTCGCTTCGGGTCATTACACTACACTATACACTCCACTACTACAGTACATTACACTACACTACACTCCACAACACTACAACTACAACTACAGAACTACACTCCACTACACTCCACTACACACCGCTACACTAAATTACACTACACTACATTACACTACACTAGAAAAATCCATAGATAGATAGATACATAGAAAATAGATAGGTAGGTAGGTAGATAGTCAGAGAAAGAGAGAGAAAGAGTGAGAGAGATCAAGCACCTTTCAGTCCATCAGTGGCTTCGCTTTGCCATCCCGGATTCACAACAACCAAGCTCTCCTATAGGTTTCCTATTTTTGAAACTTCCGCCACCGCCTTGTGCGGTACTACTGGTACTGGGAAGTGCTTTGTGCAAGCATTGTAGTACAAATTCCTACTGGGAAGTCCTTTGTGCAAGCTTTGTAGTACAAAGTAGCCCTGAAAGGTATTTCGTGTGAGCTTTGTAGTATAAAGAAGTATTGGGAAGTGCCATGTGCAAGCTTTGTAGTACAAAGTACTGCTGGGAAGTGGCCTGTGCAAACTTTGTAGTGCAAAGCAGTGCCGGGAAGCACTTTGTGCAAGCTTTTTAGTACAAAGTAGTAAAGTGTGAAGTGAGGAGCGGAGAGTGTGAAGTGTGAAGTGTAGAGTGCGATGTGGGAAGTGTGAAGTGCGGAGTGTGAAGTGTGGAGTGTTGAGTGTGAAGCGTGAAGTGTGGAGCGTGAAGTGAAGTGTGAAGTGTGCAGTGCCAGGTGTGCAGTGTGAAGTGTGGAGAGCGGAGTTTGAAGTGAAGTGTGAAGTGTGAAGTGTGGATTGTGAAGTGTGGATTGTGAAGTGTGAAGTGTCAAGTGCGGAGTGTGAAGTGGGAAGTGTGGAGTGTGAAGTGTGAAGGAATTGTGGAGTGTGATGTGGGAAGTGCGGAGTGTGAAGTGTGCAGTGACAGGTGTGCAGTGTGACGTTTGGAGTTTGGCGTGTGAAGTGAAGTGTGAAGTGTGAAGTGTGAAGTGTGAAGTGTGAAGTGTGGAGTGGAGAGTTTGAAGTGTGAAGTGTGAAGTGTGAAGTGGAGTGCGAAGTGTGGAGTGTGAAGTCTGAAGTGTGTGGTGCGTGTGGAGTGTGTGGAGTGTGGAGCTAGAGAGTGGAGTGTGAAGTGTGGAGTGTAAAGCGTGGAGTGTAAAGCGCGGAGTGTGGAGTGTGGAGTTTGGAGTGTGGAGTGTGAAGTGTGGAGTGGAGAGTGTGGAGTCTGATGTGGAAAGTGTGGAGTGTTGAGTGTGAAGTGTGAAGTGTGCAGTGGAGAGTGTGAGGTGTGAAGTGTTGAGTGTGAAGTGTAGGGTGTGGAGTGTGGAGTTCAGGGTGCAAAGTGTGAAATGGAGTGTGAAGTGTGAAGTGTGAAGTGTGAAGTGTGAAGTGTGAAGTGTGAAGTGTGAAGTGGAGCGCGGAGTGTGGAGTGTGTGGAGTGTGTGGAGTGTGGAGCTAGAGTGTGAAGTGTGGAGTGTGAAGTGTGGATTGTTGAGTGTGAAGTGTGAAGTGTGTAGCGTGGAGTGTGAAGTGTGCAGTGTGCAGTGTGGAATGTGGAGTGTTGAGTGTGAAGTGTAGAGCGTGGAATGTGAAGTGTGAAGTGTGGAGTGGGGAGTGTGGAGCGTGATGTTTGATGCGTGGAGAGTTAAGTGTGGATTGAGTGTGGAGTTTGGAGTGCGAAGTAATATTGGGAAGTGCCTTGTGCAAGCTTTGTAGTACAAAGTAGTACTGGGAAGCGCTTTGTGCAAAAATTGTAGTACAAAGTAGCACTGTGAGGTACTGTGTGGGCGCTTTGTAGTACAAAGTAGTACTGCGAGGTGTTCCAGATGTGTCAAGCAAGAGTGTCCAACAAGAATATCTTACAAGAGTGTTTCAGAGTATTGAGAGAGAGTGTTTTACCAGAGTGTGCCACAAAAGTGTCGGGCAAAAGTGTCAAGCAAGAGTGTCTCACAAGAGTTTCCCATAAAAGTGCCCCACAAGAGTATGCCACAAGAGTGTCACGCAAGAGTGTCCCACACGATTGTCCGAGAAGAGTGTCAAGCAAGAGTGTTCTGCAAGAGTTGTTTTTCATGCGATCGAGATTGCAATTTCTCAAGCCGATACTAGCAGCAATAATACATGAAGTAACGGTGATGGCAGGTTTGGTGACTGTTTCTTGTTTGTTTCTGTTGGTGCCTGTCAATGTCTTGTGAGGTGCCAAAACCATGAAACGTGCACAGGCACCCCCAAAAAAACAACCAAAAACAAACCACTATATGCACAGGCAAAAAAAAAAATCAAAAAACACGATTCTCAAGAACTATGGAACCGCTCGTGAGTACTTGCTCGAACTGTTGTTTTGGTTCGTTTTGGCATCTGTGCAGGTTTGGTGAATCTAGTTTTTCTGTTGGTGTTTGTCAATGTTCTGTGTATATATATATCCAGGGTCTCAGTCCCTCTAAGTGCATAAAAACCAGTATTTTACAGTGTTTCATGTTCACTTTTAATGAACAATCACTCCCCCATTGGGTGCTGCTCTCAAAAGGAAGCAACCAAAGCAAGAGGCTGTGCTAGAGAAGCAGAACCCCCGGGTTTGTCAAAAAGTGGCCACATGAAGAAACTGACTGCTCGGTCCCGCTTTTCCTCTGACACACTCCCCCTGCTGGTGGCTGGGGTTGGCGGATATGTGTATCTGAAATATATATAGATATATGTATAAACATGCATCAAATATGTATCTGAGATGCAATAGACTTTCGAATATATTCTCCCATAAGATGTACTGCAATTTGTTACGGTGGTTCCTCTAGCTTGTTTGATCGCCTATCTAGTACATCCCAGTACAACCAAGACAACTCGAATGGATTCGAATGGATTTTCGTGAAATTTGTAGACGACAATAAAAAGAATTTGTTTTGCAAACAAACATTTTTTCCCCGTTTTCCCCGAGGACTGGGAAAAATGGTCCGAATGCAGTGAATCCTGTGGTGGAGGATCAAGATCTCGGTCTGGAGCTGAGCTTTGCCAGCAGTCACGGTTCCGCAAAACTGATGATCCGATCATATCGGGGGTATTCGGGGATCGTTCAAAAACCCATGTAAGATTTTTAGTACCCAAGTAACAGCTGCTATCATCTGCTATGGACGCGGGTTTTACTACAGTTGCGAAAGGTCGCGGTTTGGCGAACAGTATACTGTATATATATATAAACAAACTATGTATGCGATAGTATTTCATGCTTAGCCGTTCCGCTTGCATTCAAGACACCATTGTGGCAACCATTGAACAAAAATTCCTCATTATATAAGTGATTTTTACTCAACAATTCCCGGGTGAGCCCTTGGTATGAGACATACACACAACTAAATATGGACCATATGCTAATACCTCCCTGCCCCTATTCTGGTTGAGCGCGAAAGGGCTTGAAAGGTTTGCGAAAGCGTGGCGAAAGGGAAGTCTTGGATAATTTTGAACAACCCCCATAAATACACAATACAGCATAATTCCAAACTATATAGATAGAATTATATAGATAGATAGATATGATAGATACATATAATTAATATACAAATAACATGTAAACATATAGGCGCATACCAGCGGCACTGTGACTGGCTGGGAAGACTGTTGAAGATCCAGTGAGCCGAATGAGCACCAGCCCTTTGCAAAACGTGTTCAGAAAACTCCATGATTAGTGCGTGTGGGAAATCCCCTTTTTTTTGCATGATAGCTTTCTCTGATGAGCACTTCTGACTTGCAGGACTAGAGGTGTCAAGCAGGAGGCGAGCTCGAACGAAACTGGACTTGAATTGTTCAACATGGGCAATGGAAGTTCGTTTCCCAAACCAAGTGCCATCAACCTCGAACAGACAGACCAAACAGAATGAACAGATCTAACAGTATCCCAACTCTCTCGTACAAGGATCAACTGTCAGCTTTTATGTCCTTGGCTATTGGTGGCCTCAGGTGTCTCCTATGTTTCCCGGCAAATGTCCCACCCTTCAAGCTGTCCAAGTATGGCCACAACAATCTCTGGTCCCTGATACGCTCCCTTTTGGCAGGGTGACAACGGAGGCACAGAATGCAAAGATTCCAAGAAGAAGCAGATTGAGGAGAGGTCATTTGCACTTCCATCCTGTGTACCTGTCGCATCATTGCCTCATTTAGCATAATCTTGCACATGTCATTTTATCCTATGCAGATGGGGCGACTGGAATTTTGTAGAACCACATGTTGACAACAGACAGGGTGCCTGCTAATACAAAGAGCATCAACGAACCGTGAACATGGACCAAATGCCAAATCCCCGACAAGGCCAGGATGTTTGTAACATTTCTAACATAGCGCCTACGGGGTTTCAATTTCTTGGTCTGGGGGGCGGGAGTGGTGCATGGTTTGCTTGCCGAGCCCAAAGCATGAGCGGAACCGGAACAGAACCCGAACGGAACAGTGGAGCTCTTGAAACCTGAAACACTGCTGTCGGGGTGAAACCCTGCTGATTAATCTAACAATGCAGTATATCTATGTATATCTTCATGATTTATCCAATATTTGTTTGTGATCTAAGTCGATGGTCTGATTGTGGAACCTGGCAGGACTGTAACTCTGAGAATTGTCCTGTGGACTGCGTGATCAGTGACTGGCAGGACATTTTGGGCCAGCACGCTAATGTTTTTCCCTTTTTACTCGTGAAGTGACTAGTCAGCCGGAAACCCTGGTTTATTCCAGCAACAATGAGAAATTTAAGATGATTCAAGCTTGGCGTTGCTAAGTTAGATCTCAAAAAGTTTTGCTTTGAACGACGTGGACGGCGCGATTTGTTGGTACCATTGTTGAATTTGATTAAATTTATATGGCAAAAGACATGACCCGACATGACCCGAATCATATCCCCAACCTCAAAATGGACCCCTTCAGGACTGCCCTTGCGTAGTGCTGTTGCAGGATTGGAGCAAATGTACTCCTGACTGTTCTGGGAAACGCAGTAGATCCCGGACCATCATACAGGCAGCCAAGTACGGTGGTGAGGCGCAAATGTGCAGCTGGGCATTTCACAGACCTTGGTTTGAGTTCTGTGAAATGTTTGTCGCCGGGGGCTGCTGCCAGGCATGCGGTGACGCCAAAGAGGATGAATCTTGTGATGGTGTCTGCACGGACTGCGAGTATCAGGACGGTCACATGCACTGTATGCACTGTATGCACTGTATGGCAATTCTGTGGTGGATTGCAGTCCTTTTCACAATGGTGGCTGAGGACTGGTCCGCATGGCAGGATTGTCCTGTCACTTGCGGTGGAGGCAAGCAAAACCGTACCCGTGATGTAGCTGTGCCAGCTACCAATGGCGGGAAAGAGTGTGTTGGGATTCTCGGCTCATCTAACCATTCTTTCAATACATGCATTGCGACAACGGGACTTGTTTTTCTTTTCGATGTTCGGACTTCTCTCTTTGACTCTTGACATAGGCTTTTGCGATGGAGGAATCTATTGTGCCAGCGTGATGCGGCTGTGTCAAACAAGTTGTTCAACCCACATCTTCATAGCATCAGTGGAAGCAGAATAATTAAACAACTTACGATGAAATCCTCCGTTTGAGAAGCTAATGCCCAGCTCTTTCGAGCTGGGCAAATGCCCAGTGTCCCAGGAACGCCACAGAGTCTAAAGCATGTCGTGAAGAAGCCTGCCCAGCAGATTGTGTTCTGGATGATTGGACAGCTTGGAGCGCTTGCGAACCCTACTGCCTAGGACAGATGCGGGCTTAGGAAAGTATCTAGGCACCTTGAGGTTGAACCCTGGGATTCAAGCCTTCTGAATCTGAGGGATTCTTGGCAGATCCAGAGGATTGAACGATTAAAAAAGGGGATCTCAAGCCATCGGCAAAATGGCTGCTCTCACACACCATCAACCAAGAAAAAGCGGATGTCAAATCCTTCCAGTCTTGGCACCCTGCACAGGAAACATGACTAGACAGAGGGGCATAAAGACACCTCCTTCCAACGGTGGGGCTGCGTGCGGTACTTTGGTCTGAGATATCTTCAGAAAGTTTCAGTTTTTTCTGTTTAGTTTTGTCTCCTACCAAAAGAATACAAGAGGTTCCAAAGGGTTTCAACGTGGCTCTCTGGTTTCTAGAAAAAGATTTGGTTCAAGTATGTTCAAATCGGGGCTATCAACTCTACAAATGCAGTGGTCCTGCGGGTCCTGTCTAGCATTGTGAGTGACAAGCAAGCTGCGAATCCATCCCATGCATTCCCATGGCGTCAGTTTTCACAAGCACCAGGTGCTCAAAACGAAACGAAGGCATGTGGCAACTTCTGCATGAACTGCCGCTGGGACGACTGGAGCCCTTGGACCAACTGCAGCTCTGCTTGCGCCGGCGGCAAGACAAACCGGTACCTTGGAAATATCAAGAGATCAATTCGGTGAAAGTGGGGGAAGGTTGGGGGCAAGATCCAGTCTGGCCTAAGGAGCAGAGATCAAACACTTGTGATGCCAAAGGCAGAAGCTTCAGCTGCAGGTTTGAGCCGGACATGCAGGGAGCCAAAGGATGTTGCATGTTGCATAGATTAGGAGAAGTCCTCAGAATCAGATTGGACTAGATAGAAGGCCTTGCTGTAGATCGACTTGGAACCTCTTTGTGATTCCTTGACATTGGTATTGGTGAGAGAATGACTTGCACTTGTATCCTGTTGTATCTGTTGTCCAAAGTGATTGATAGACACATGACACATAATGCCGGATTGGATTAAGGTTCGGTTTCGTGGACTCTTTGACTACACCATAATGTCTTTTGTGCGACTGACAGTTTCAATGCAGAGATCAGATGAATCAATATTGAAAGAATGTTCTCATATGTTCTCCAGGATTTTTTGATAGCTGGAGTTGCTTGGTTCTGGCCTCTGCTGGCCTTCCTTTTATATTCTTTTATGCTGACCACACTGTACATTGCACTGTACATTGCACTGTACATGTCTCCAGATGTCTCCAGAAGGTGAACTGCTGACTTGATGTTCAACCTGGCAACGCGTCAGCACGTGTCAGCCAGGTGCTTTGCTCGAGGCCGAACCAGTGGTAGAAACAGCGACTGCAGCAACTGCGGTAAAGGCAGAAAAGATTTACGGCTTCGAACTCAAGGTCAACAAGATGTGCGACAAGGCACACCAGGTGCGCCAATAAGATGCTGTGGTCTTCGCTCTACGGATTGACCAGTGTTTTCAGATGTTTTCAGCGCATGGTGAGTTGAGACAAAGTTGAAGCACTCGGAGTGTCGGAAACGGAGAAACACTGTCCTGTCCAGGATGCCAAAAGCCTCTCCTTAAGCAAGGCCAAAGAGCAGTGTCAGGCCATCCAAAGCCCTATCAGCTTACGAAGATGGATGGCATTTCATAGGTTAAAGTCTTGTCAACCAAGCTGCCTTTCGGTAGGATGACTTATTTTGAATCTCATCGAAGGGGGAATGGCAACTGAAGAACGTCGGACTACAGGACTCACATCTCACGCTCTGCTTCAAGTACAGGTTTAATTACGCTTTGCTCAGGACGGTCAGGCCAGTACTTTCTCGCAGGGGTGTCCACAGCCCGGTGTGATTTCAGGAAAATCTGACAGACAAAGTCAGTACTTTCGGCCGGTCGGCCATTCGGCCAGGCTGATGCGAACTGTTTTGGCCTCTTCGATGCTGAGTGCGATGGTAAGGAGGCAGGTGGTGGGAGCTGCGACGGACCCGACTAGGGAGCAGCATCACCTCAGACCAGCTGCTTTCTATGCACATGTCATCATGAAAAGATTTATGAAGCCAGGCGACCAGACATCATTTTTTGTCAACCATTCCAAACAGCCTTCGACTTCCCAGAGAAAAATCAGTTTGTAATGAGTTTTGGAACCAATTTGTCATACTGTTTCAGCAACTTGGCGAATTTGCACGGAAGGTCGCCTTCTGCAGTAGTGGTTTTGTGCAGCAGCCACAGAATGCTTCCTGTACATACACCAAGAAGGCCTGACCGACTGACCGACAGGCAGACTCGCCAACTGGGGCATGGCACGGGCACGGACTAGCACCGACTAAAGCCGCTTGTAGGAGATCGGTGGAGGTGCTCCTTGCGAAGGTGAAGGATTTGAGTCCAAGGATTGCAACACAGCGTTTGGGCCTCGTTTCTGCCAGAGCAAGACGCTTTACCAGTACCATTTGGTCTGTTTGCCCCAACATCGAGGAAGACCCCTGAATCCTAGACTTGCCACTTGAGATGCTTGTTTTGCTGTGCTGACAGCGTTGAGTTGCAAAACCTAATCTTGTAGTCAATGTAGTCCGTATAGTAGTTCAAATCTGGCAGATCTTGATGCGACTCATGCTGAGTCCTTGTCCGCGGGACTGCATCTACACTGACTGGACCAAGTGGTCCATCTGCGAGCCTTTCTGCAAGGGCAATCAGAGCCGTAGCAGAAAGCGAAAGGTTGAGGCGGCAGATGGGGGTAAACCCTGCTCCAAGGAGGAGCGGCAAGACTCGGGAGGAGGATCATACATGGTAATGTGTGACAGTAGAAGGTCCATTTAGAATTTAGAATTTAGAATTGTTTAGATTCTCTTTAGGTCAGGGAGGATTCCAACAGAGCCCGCTAAGTTTCATGAAGCTACTTCAACTTTGTCCTATCGGTGTTTTTTTTGCTCAATTTTATTAACATTTTTCCAATTTCATTAATACCCTGCGACATAAAGCAGGACGAAGAAGAAAAGCGTAACTGCACCAACGATTGCGCAGACTGTCGTTGGGAAGAATGGAGCGAATGGGCAACATGCACAGCCACTTGCGGAGGCCTGTTGCCCGACTTCGGATGTAACTTTGTACAGGGTACTCTTTGCCTCTTTTTTCCTCTTTCTACCTCTTGCATCTATTAGGAATGTGCCTTTCCAAGTTCAGTGACGAGTTTTGGGTCGGGCATTTATCCTTTGTTTTCTTGGCGCATGCGCATGCCAGCTGAAACAACGCTCCTGCAAGTTTGTTGGATTATTATTCGTGGGTGGTTGGGCCGCTTTGACATGGTTGCTCAGCAAAATCCAATTACAATTCTTACACGTACTTTCACGATATGTTCGCAGCCCTTCGCAGTGCCTACTTTGAGCCAACAAGCGGCTGACATGGCTGGGCTTTGAATGGAATTGCTCCGTCCTGTGCAGTCCAAGCCCTTAAGCCTTAGCTTGCAGTGGCTTAGTCTACTTAGTCTGCTTAGTCTGCTTAGTCTGCATACCAGTACGGTCTCCTCGCCAGGTGGAACTCGCAGCCATAGCCGCGACATAGCATCACCTCTACAGGGCGAAGGGCAGAACTGCACCGGGCCTAGCTCCGAAGAGAAGCCGTGCAACGAGCAAAGGTGCAGCCGCAGAACACTGTGTCCGGGTCGTCTGTAGTCACTGCAGCTAGGTCCAAGTTGGGGGTTGGGCTTCGGATTTTGATTCTGTTATGAGTCATGAGTCAGTTGAGTACTGTTGAAATAATGTTGAAATTCAGGATTCATTTCCTAAGAGTGAATATATACATAGTCAAGGGTCCCAGAGATCTGGATCTGAAGCAGCCTACAATGGGGTTCCCCAAGATTCTGACATTCGAACCAGATTCAGAGCTAGGCTTCAAGGTTCGAATGTGCACGGCTTCCAAACACCAGATTAGAAGCGCTTCTGAAGCAGCAACTTCAGAACCAGGTTCCAAAATGCAAGGTCTTCACGGAAAATCAAAGAAACACGGCTCTTATAGGCTCCCCAACAAATCGTATTGAAACACAAAGGTGCAAAACTCCCAAGGACTATTTTGCAATCTTCTGGAGAAGGAAGGAGGTTTTCTGAAGCAGATAGTTTCAGGACCAAAGTTTGCAAACAGAAGCAACACGTGCATACCAGTTGTCGAAAATGCCAGGCTCTTACTCACAAGCTTTTGAAAGACAAGAGGTCAGAATCAGAAGAGGATAGAGATTTGTGAGGACAAGGTTGCAAGCTTCTCAAGCAGAAAGTTTCCCAAGAGCAAAGTTCCCAAGATTTCCCAAGAATTTCCCAGTGCAAGGTGTTCTCAAAGACAAGATTCCCAGATGCAAGGTTTCAACAACACCTGAACATGTTCAGAAATTATGATGGGGGACCACATCTTGACATGCTGTGACTATGATGTTCTGTGGTGGGGAGACTCTTTGGGCTGATGGAGGACTGGGTTTCCAAAACCCTCACCCTCTAAGAGATCAACCCAGCACAAATGCCTGAGGGTGCCTCCGGGTCCTTGGAATTGTCAAGCACCCAACACAGCCAAACAGTTCGACGAATCTGGCCCCAAAAATGCAACCCTTAGTAGCCTTGCTTCATCCGTCAACAGTTCCGCATCTCTCATGTAGCAGCAGGTGCCCCAGGGATTGCGTTCTGAGCGATTGGACCGCTTGGACTCCATGCGATCCATACTGCTCCGGTGACTTGGAGATTGAAGCAGTATGGAGCAGTCTGCATCACATCGCAGACTTGGGATTCATTGTGGGATTCATTGGGATTCATTGGGATTCTTCTCTTTTGATTCTTCTCTTTTGAACGCAGCGGTTCCAAATCACTCTCGCTGAGCATAACATGAAACTGTTTTCAGAGAGACAGGCCAACAAGCTGAAAGGATTTGTCTTGTTGACCTGTCAAGTTCAAGTAGGGACATCATGGGACATCCCACTCCTATCAAGCTGACGGCGCATGAGCCTTTCACTTTTTGAACCTTACTTCATTAAAGCCAGTTTTGTATTGTTTCTCAGCTCTGCTTTTACTCTGACTTAGGCTCCAAGAATCGGACTCGAGCCATGGTCAGCAATGCTACAGATGGCGGCAAGCCATGTGGTGATTTGCTGGAGAAGAAGGCAGGATCGACGGCACTGGAAGCATGTTGATCGCATGTTGGTCAGTTTGCTACAGGGACTTCTTCCGGTGCAAATTTCATCACTGGTTAAGACCCTCAAGACGCATTCACGAAAGCTAGTCTGCTATAGCACCAGAGTGTTGGCTTTGCTTTAGCAATGTATTTGGGGAGATGGGCACAGATGCAGAAAGCCCGATATATCGGGACGAAAGTTACCACCCACCCGGTCTCAGGTTGGTAATCTCGAAAGTTTGCCTGGCTCTAGCATGCTGTAGCATTCTATTGCAGCGTTTGCAGCTTGAAGCTGGGGACATTTGGGGACATCTGGGGATATCTGACACGGTTTCAATCCTGCAATGCAAAGGACGTTTTGACAGCAATCCGTGAGGCTTGCAGCAACGTTTGTGAAGAGTGCAAGTGGTCCCATTGGTCTGCCTGGGCCCCATGCTCGAAGACTTGCTCAGGCCGTAGACAACATGGACAACATGCATGAGGGACATATGAGGGACATATGAGGGACATATGAGGGACATATGAGGGACATATGAGGGACATATGAGGGACATATGAGGGACATATGTGACATACATGTGGCATAAAGCAAAAGTCCGAGAAGCGTGCGGCGAATCATGGAAAGATCTGGAAAGACTTGCATGAAATGCCAATGGAATGTTTGAATTGTTTGATGAATGTTCAGCTGTCTTTGTGAATTGACCTGCAGGTGGTGTTCAGAACCGGACCCGCTTCATTGCTGTTGCGGCAGTGGGCGAGGGTGTAAAGAACTGCTCTGGTGATTCCTCCCAAATGCAAGGTTGCAACTTGGAAGAGTGTCCTTCGGACTGCCAGTACGAGGCTGGATCATACGACAGGCTTCCTGCACGAAATGAGTTTGCACATGTTTGCATGCATTACAGGTGAGAGGAACCAAAGACCAAAACTAATTTTTGAAAACAGAAACCTAGACAGTGCTTGATGTGAGCCTTGTGGCTGCAGCGAATCTTGGGGTAGTTCTTTTCCTCTCAGATTTGCATGGTAGAAAGACGCTCTGAAGGATGCAACTGTTGATGAATAATAGCTATGGATTCTTGCCTATCACATCCTGATGCACAAGTACCTGTGCCACTGTGTAGAGCTCGGGTTATCCTTTGGAATCCTTGGGAAGCTCCTCTATGGAGTGATTTGCTGCCGTAGCTGCCGCTGTTGCTGCTGGTGCTGCGGCTGCCGTTGTCGTGGGGTTTGGTAGCAACGTAGCAGTGGTGGAGTCTCTTCCTTTCCTCTGCAGGATTGGGATAGTTGGTCCGCATGCAAGCCTTTTTGCAAGGGATCGCGAGAGAGGACGCAAGCATTCCTGATTTGTTTTGTTATTCATGGAGATCATGTCCAAGTGGCAGGATAGTCTAAGTCTAAGCGTTTGTTTTGCATAGTAGCGGACCATTTGTAACCAACGGTCAACTCACTCAAGCAGATCAGAAACCGTTTGGATTGAGCATTCATTTTGTGGATGACTACAGATTTTTGGCACAGCAGCAGTCTTCACTCGACATAGAGCAGGGTTCTTGCTGGCTCATCTGACTCTGCTAGGAGCCGTACCGTGAGGGCTGAGCCAACTTTCGGGGGTGCAGCCTGCAGCAACCTTTCGCAGAAGGAGGCTGGAGCTTGAGCATCGGGTGATGAACCTTCAGGATCTTCAGGGTCTGGACATTTTAGATATCCGTCCGCCGGGCTATTGATTGATTAGGTTGATACGCTAGCTCTGTCCTTTGGGCTGTGATTTCAAAACAATTCAACTAAATCGATATTCTGTGCACTTCTTTCTATCAATTCCGAATTCGCATCAATTCGTATCAATTTGATTCAATTCGTATCAATTCGTTGTTTCTTGAGGCCTGTAGCAATATATGCACCGACTGCGTCTGGTCCCATTGGACGAAGTGGAGCCCTTGCTCCGCCACTTGCGCAGCAGGGTCGCAGGAGAGCACAGCGTTCTATGGCCATTGTGAGATAAGGGATTCCCATAGTGAAGTGACGTGGCTTTATCCGAACTTTATCCAAAGACGGTGGATTACCCCAAAATCATCAATGGCAATTTGAATGTGGGGATACAATACTGATGATGTGAAAGTCGCGGTGCCCGATTTTCAGACAAATTCACGGTTTGCTATTTTCACATTAGCTGTACGAATCCTGATGATGATGATGATGATGACGACGACGACGACGACGACGACGTATGCTGACGTATGCTGACGTATGCTGACGTATGCTGACGTATGCTGACGACGACGACGTATGCTGACGAAGACATTTGGAGGCTCTTTTGTATGAGAGACCACAGCAGGAAGAAACCATGAGTTGGGATGCAGCAACAAAAAACCACAAGTGCGATGCAAAAAATCATGTTCCAGGAGCGAAGTCGTAGAATCGCTGAAGAGCTGCAGGGTCACGGCAAGAACTGCACTGGTCCCGCAAAGGAGACGAAGACCTGCAGCCTGGAGGAGCTACAAACGTTGTTCTGGACAACCTGTGTGCTTTTGAAAGTTGAAGGGAATGGTCAGAGATTATCCGACTCTTTCCGCAGGAATTGTTTGATCAAACTGCCAGAAATTCAGTAGCAAGACCAAGCCTGGAGCCACTCGCAATACAGAAACTGACAATAAATTTGCCGTTGCGACGAGCTGCGTGTTGCGACCCTGACAGGAATGCCCCGTCGACTGTGTGCAGGGCGAGTGGCAAGATTGGACCCTCTGCGAACCTTACTGCGATGGAGTTCAAAAAAGAACCCGACCTGTTCTGGTCCCAGCACCTTGATGTCTAAAAGCAGCTGGTGCTGGAGCAAAGAATTCTGGAAGGTCAAGATCCAATATGACATGATATGACCCAAACAAATCTAATAAATGTGACATGCGAAGTGCAACGGTGAAACTCCAAATCGGGGGCTTGCAAGTTTGCAGGGTCAGAGAGTCCATGATTTATTCATGGTGACACTTTCATCCAAGTCTTTTGCAGTAAAAGCAGTGAAATCATAGTTTTTTCCGCACATCCTATATATAGCTTGTTGAGGCCTCGAATGGTGGCGTTCCCTGTGGCCTACACATGGAGTCGAGACAGTGCAACAACACTTGCTTGGATTGTCTGTGGTCAGACTGGCTGGAAGCCTGGCAGGTGTTGCTTCCCTTCGTAAGCTTAAGGATTCTAGTACGAAGGCGGTGTGTTCTCTTCAAACGCAGATGGAGTGCGACTGTGCCTGTTTCTGAAACCCAGATTTTCAGCAATAACAATTCAATAAGAATTCAACATGATTAAGCAGCTTTCCTTGCAAGGACTGGGACCCTTGTGATGCAAGCTGCGATGGAGGGTCACAGTCGCGCACGCGAAGCATTGATCGACCCAAAGTTGGCCAAGCCCAAGACTGCATAGGCCGTCCGTTCGCTCCTGTTGCAGGTGCAGTCATTGTAGTGACATTGTAGTGACATTGTATTGCCATTGTAAATGAAGTAGGGCAAACCCTGCCATGTGCTAAACCTGTGCCACCCGGACAGGTGCGAGCAAGGAGTCTAAGGACTGCAACACCATGAGTTGTCCTGTTGACTGTCAAACGAGTGACTGGACCAAGTGGTCCACTTGCAGCCCCTACTGCCCCTCAGCTTGGCACTGGCGGGAGCGCATGTGAGACTGTGAGACTGTGAGACACAGTGAGACACATTCTTCATCTTAAAGTTTGCTATAGTTTGCTCTAAAATCCAGTTGACCATAGATGCCATAGATGTTTTTTTTCTTGAGCCACAGAGAACCATTGACCACGGCAAGCAACAGGACTGGATCGTACACTTGAACACAATGGTCAACCATGATGAACTGCTGGTCTTGGTGAAATGGTGCTCAATTGAAGCTGAGGCTAAGTCATGAACGTTGAATGCCTGTTATATTTTGAGGTTTGCTGTTGGAAAGTTGGTGGCAACCACGGTGGGATCAGCTGGTAACCCTGGTAACCCATCCAGTCAATTGGGTCCGAGCCGATTCTTGTCTCGTTGAGGTTTGGGCACGCAGAATCGCAGCCGCACCGTGATGTCCCCCGCGTCCAACGGTGGCGCAGCTTGCGGTGTCCTCAACCAATCGCAGCGCAACTTGGCAGAATAGATGGGAGGTACCCATAGGTACCCAGGATACTGAGATATAATGAGATATATTAAGCTCCCCTGGATTGCTGGTCATTGATTGAACAAAGAGTTTTTGTGACATGTTCCAGTAGCAATCAAGAGACTGAAGATGCATAGCCTGCATAGCTTCTCTTCACGTTTCACCATACATTCAAGATTCGAAGCCGCTTGAGCTTCAACCCTGCCAGGTTGCACCAATTTTTGCATGGACTGCCAGCTCTCTGACTGGACTGGATGGTCAAAGTGCAGCAAGAGCTGTGAAGGTGGTATTCAGCATCGGCTCCGGGATGAAGTGCAGCTTGACTTCAGCTGACAAAACTTGGAGGTTTCACACTGAAAGCAAGTCACATCAGTCACATGTCAGCTTTGCATAGCTTTGCTGTGAAAGCCCTGCAAACGACCCACCTGCCCAGGTACGTGCAACGCAGGGCAGCATTCAGTGCCTCAGACTGATCTGGCAAAGAAATGGGCAAGCAAGTTGGTTTTTCGTTGGCTTGAGCATCGATTTCATGTTTTTCTTGCCTCACCATTTTCTAGTCTGACTTGAAGAACCTCGTCTTGAAGCTGTTTCCTTGTCGTATTTCTGCTGCAATCTCTTCACTGGCTTCACGGGTTGCGAAGTCTTGAATCGCTGAATCTGTTGACTCGTGTGACAGCTACTCTAAAAGTGTCAGTTTGGTGCAACAACTGATTTCGAAATATTCGGAATCTGTTTTACTTACATTCCCCGAAACTGGGGCATTGGAAGATTTTGAAGCCGGGGGATGTGTGATTTAAAACTTAGCAGTTCAGGCCTCATGGAGCAAGAGAGTGCCAAGTCTTCCACAGGAGAGATATCGAGTCTCAAGATGTTGTCATATTATGTCATATTTGCACTTCTTTGGAAGTTTGATGACAGGCAGGTATTCAGAATTCACCATTCTAGTTCAGAGAAAACCACAAGCAAACCTGGTAGATGTGGGAGTCCAAGCTCGAATAGCCTGGCCTGAAGTCTTCCCACCCGCACCCCTCTGCCACTGAAGGTGTCTGAAGCACAACCCTTTCACCCACTCTAGTTCGTGCACTTGCTTGGCATCCACTTTCAGTGAGTTGTTCCTGGTGCAGGGACTTTCCCTTGATGCGGTTTCAGTTCTTTCATTCGTGAGGGTTCGAAATCATGCACTTCGAGCATCAAGCGATAGTCAGCCAGCTGCCAGGAGCTTTTGGCTACCAAAAGAGCATGGGTGTAAGGCAGGGCTATTTGATTGTAACAAGATCCTTCCATATCCTTCCTAAAGCCAAGGGTTGTGAAAGTTGCATTCGTAAATTCGTACTCATTTGATCTATTTTGATCTTGCTGTATTTGTTTGGATTTTCTTGGCAGTTCGCAGGTGTGACCCGGCCAACCAGCGCAACTTGGATGGCGCTGGAAGCCCACAAGATGCCGAAGCTCTGTGCAGTGCGGATCCATCTTGTGGAGGTGCCGACCTTTTACATTGCGCAAGTACCTTTGTTTGTACCTTCCTGGAAGGGACAGTTACATGTTTTTACTGCATAGTTTTGATGAACACATATGAAAAGAATTGAAAAGACACATACTGTATTTATACCTTCAGCCCTTTTCTTCACAACAGTATTTCCGACCCTGAAGCAGCACAGTCAGCACAGTGGCTTGTAAAGGTCTCTATGACCGCGGCTGCGATAATTGGCTCACCTTGTGCAATGTAAACTTCACCCTGGAGCATGAAGAGGGCTCATGCAGCTACCTCAAACAGGTGCAGAACCTTGTTCCTGTTGAAAAAGTACCATGAGAGCTTCAACATTTTGTTCACTGAAGCACGTGCTTGGAAAGAATCAACGTATATCAAAGTGATGAATTAATAAATAAATCAATGTATATATTTGTTTCTTTGCTTGGAACTTTGGAGAGCAAGTACTGTGTTGTCGATATAGTTGCCAAAATGGCTATGTCATTTTGGCTCAAGTTCCCTGACAGAAGTAACTGTGTCAAGAATCGCTCTCTTTCTGGTTACTCACCATTATGGCTGCCATGGATGCTTCGCCAAGTCCGACGGCACGAGAGACAGGATCGAATCACCCTTCTTTGGACAAGACCTTCCTGGAGAGCGTGGGACTGCACCACCCGAAGACGTAGGCGGAGATCAAATTGCTCTACAAGGAGTTGGGCCCCTTCTTGGCGGCTTCTACCTTTTCGGCCCGCACCACAGAGATCCTCGATTTCCCTGAGCAGGCTATCCAGGATTCGAAAGAACAGATGCGGTTAAGAGCCGTGTGTGATGAGCGCATCACTTTGCTTCTCCGTGCCTTCAGGCACGTGCCAGGCAGAACATGGTGGATGTCCAGGTGGCTTGGCGCTGCAACTGTGAGTGGGTGACCTTGGCGCCGCCGGATGAGGCTCAGCAGATCTACCAATCGCTCGGCTACAGCCAGGCAGAGGTGGAGAAGTTCCTCCAGCATGCAGTGGAATTTGGGGCTGACAGGGTGCAAGCGGTACCCCTGCCAGTGGCAAGTATACCCGGTCCTGACAGCACAATGTGAGCTCCATTTGCAGGCCCAAGTACCGGCGGGATCACTATGGAGACAAACATGCACATGCATTCTGGGGCAAGGCAGACTGTGGTTTGATTTTGAGCAGCATCTTGCCTTGGGAGTTCAAGACCAAGGAGGCAGGCATCACCAAAGGCGGATGGGTGTGCAAGGGCCTGCGTGCCAGAGTGGTGGTGCCTCCAGGTTTGTCCAGATAGTGGGGAACCACAAGGGCCAGAAGGTGAACCTCCAACTCATCCTCGATGAGCCGCCGGCCCCTCTGCATGAGGCCTGGGTGAAGTCGGGCTTGGAGTATTAGAAGCGAGTGGAGCCGACCACACCCAGCGCTTGAAGTTCTCCGTGCAGAACAGCATGGGAAACGTCTCGAATGCCATCTGGTCATTCCTGCTCAGCAACCCGGAGCTTGAGAGCCTCAGCCCGTGTTTCCCGTGTCTAAGTGAGGTCTTCTGCGGGAGCCTGCCCGTATTTTTGAGGAGCAGACGGCGCGGTAGCCGGTAGCCCTTGGCACAAGGTGGTCGATTCCTCCGGTGGACAGGCCACCTGCACTGGCGGGACACCCGGCCAGCGTACAGCTCTGCTGGTACGACCAGCAACAGTTGCGTGAAAAGATACTAAACGGCGGTGAAGAAAAGTCGACAGCATGAAGTGTTTTTCGAACGTTTCTTTTGTTTTTACTTCTGCTGCAACTGTTTTTGACTGACAGAGGGCCTGGTTTTTGAACATGCACCCTTTTCTTCAGATGATTGACTTTTGATGGGAGGGTTGTGATGTTTGCACTCATTTTGCACTTTGACTTCTGTGAGAGGGTTTGGGCACCTGTAATGTAGGATGACCTTTGATTTGATAGGGTGTTTGGGAGGTGCTCGGTGAAGTGTCCCTCTAGATCGTGAGTTGTCGCTTGGTAGTGGGTTGATCTTGTTTTGCGCACTGTATCACTTGCTCCGTAGCCCCCCTTTTAGTTGGGCCCTAAGGAAGACACCAGCCTGGAAGGCACATGATGGAACCGACACTGATCCGGCAAACCCTGTTTGGGTTGGCAATGGTGCGTTTGTCGGGGGCATATCCGAGACTGCCTGCTGACCGTGATATCTTTCCCACTCAGGCCGAAGGTGAGCTTTTTCTTCACCTGTGTCTTGAACAAATACCACCGGATCACCGGGACTCCATAGAGGGCAGTGCCTGGATAGGCCGAGTGTCCCCCCAGTGCGGAAAGGTCGGGGGTTCGCTTGGAGCGCCGAAAAGTGGATCGCTTAGAGCGCCGGAAAGTGGATCGCTTGGAACGCCGAAAAGTGACATAAGAGATACATAGCGCATCATAGCGCTAGAGTTCCATATATGCGC
>Ga0126342_10007617_pt1 | contig 19376 bp, 16 predicted proteins | sample Cyp1metagenome_FD_92528 | JGI IMG/M metagenome (GOLD analysis project Ga0126342, IMG submission 92528) | Coral microbial communities from Lord Howe Island, Old Settlement Bay, Australia - Cyphastrea 1 metagenome | ecosystem: Host-associated > Invertebrates > Cnidaria > Coral ... | reverse complement strand
TATTACATATTTTATTGTGTATTACATTTATATTATATATTACATTCTATATTACATTTATAATTACATATTATATTATATTATATATTATATTATATATTAAATATTTACTTTCTTATATATTATATTTCATATTATATATATTTTATAATATATTTATATATATTATATTATATAATATATATAATATATATATTAATATATATATAATATTATATAATATATATAATATATAATATATAATATAATATCTATATATAATATATATATATATATTATATAATATATTTATATATATTATATATTATATATTTTTTAATTATATATTAAACATTATATATACCATATATTATATATAATATATATATTATACTTATTTTATTTTTTATTATACATATAGTATAATATATTATTTTTTCCCTGGGATATGAGGTAAGGATCTCATCACTTTGGTTTGTTCATGGGATGTTTGGAGTTCACCAGGTATCTAAGTCGCTGCCTGAATCATCGGAGCATCTACCAGTGAATTCTGTTGTGTCAGGTTCACAAGTGATTGGTAAAGCCGCGCAAAAACATCCCGGCAGGTGGGAAACCGCGCTAGCGGTTAAGCACTTTGTGAAAAAAAACTCTTCTGGCGCTGTGGCGCCGTACACATTTTTAGATCAACATTACCTTAATTTTTTCCGGGCAGAATTCAATGACTTTGAAGGAATGACGTGGTATTTACAGGGTTTTGTGCTTCGGGTAGGGTGTTCGCTTTTTACTTCTGCTCTGGATGTCTCACTTCTCCAAGCGTTTGCTTAGTGCGTGGCCGGTGAGACTGAGGAAGTCTGTGCAATTTCCATGGTGCCATCGTCATTGCCAAATTCTAATTCCTTGAAGCAACTGAGGGCTCACAGCACCACCTTTACGTGTGCTCCAAGAACTTGATACTGCACCTTTGGAAATTTTCCACATTCCATCGATACCACCGGTGTGCACAAGCAAGGTACCCCATTTCATTCTCTTCTTGATGCAAAAGATGCCCTTACTATGTATGCAAGTCGCATGAACGTTATTATCCCACCCCACCCCACCCAACCCCAGACCACTGACGTAGCAGCAGCGTAGCATCACGTGTGTACGCAAGTCGCATGAACGTTATTATCCCACCCCACCCCACCCAACCCCAACCACTGATGTAGCAGCAGCGTAGCATTACGTGTGTACGCAAGTCACATGAACGTTTTTATCCCACCCAACCCCACCCAACCCCCATATGCATATTCATAAAGTAGCACGACTACACGCGCGGTTTTCCACCCGCTAGCAAACACATGATGTTGTTTGCCTCTTTGCGATTTAACGAACCATGCTACTTGCAGATTGTTTTTTATCCAAGCATTATTTTGGTGATTTGTTGTAAGGTTGGTTGTTTTGGTGGCACACTAGGCACTTCTTGATGTTGTCCTACTACTTGGCTCTTGAATTTTCCGGCGAGAAAGTCGAACAGAGAAACCCTTTGAGTTTCAGCCCTTGGAGGTTCATTGGCATCTCAGCTGGAATTGTGAGCCTCTCAATGATGCTGCTTCCGATTGTGAACTATTTCGGGATGAGCCTGTTGGATGACATCGAACAGCTGCCCACGCGAGTTCAAAATTTTCGGATGGAGGAATCTCAATGCACCTGCTGCAGCAACAATCACAAAGATCCGCAAACGGGCCTGAAAGTGATGTGTGACCGAGAATTGGTGTATCAGTCCCTCAAAGATATCTATCATGGCGGAGAAGGTGAAGGAGGTGAAGAACTTGAACAGTTCAACCAACTGGTTCGGAAGACTTTGGGACCAAAGGTTTTGTGGCGAGCTGGAGCACGTGCAACCTTCCTACCCTTGCGCTACGTGACGTGCATCGTGATGGTCAGCAACTTACCCTTGCTGTCTGACCTCATTTGGCATATCAGCCAAGGTCCTGAAACACCGCTGGTTGGTATGGAATTGTTTATTTGGTGCATGCATTTGATCTTGCAGTGGCTGCAGCCTTTGTCAGCCATGTTGTTTTCCATGGAATTTTCAATCCAGGGTCTGGGAGCTGGCTGTATCTTTTGCTTGGCCTTCTGCTGAACCTGATGAAAAACGAGTCAGGCCGTCAGGCCATCGTTGGACCCATGACTCTTTGGAAAATTCTCTTTCAATCTCTTTAATATACTGATTGGTGGTTTGGAACATGTTTTTTTTTCCATATATTGGGAATAATCATCCCAACTGACGAACTCATATTTTTCAGAGGGGTGGCTCAACCACCAATCAGTATTTTTTTTGAACATTTATTTTTGTTGATGTAGCTAGTTTTTCTAAAAGCGGCAGTGTGGTCGCCTAGAAGCCATCAAGAAATCATTGTTCAATGGCCGTAATGCCAGGTTTTCTTCGCTTTTCACAGACTTTTCACATCCTCAGGGGGCGACAGAGCAACTCACCGACCAAACTCTGAAAATGGATGTTAGTCACCTGCCAAAAGCCGGTTGACTTGTACAGATGATTTTTTTGAATCTGTTTTTGAAGTATTCTTCAGGAGGTTTCACTGGTCACAATCATGCTCTGAGCAAGGCAGTAGACTCAGTCTGACTGTCGATACCAAGTTTCACATTGATGTTCAAGCCCAGCTCCTACAAAAGTTCTGTGGTTCCAACACGGCCGGTTTGATGGTTTGATGGTTTGATACATAGACCTACTGTCATGCTATACAGACCTACTGTAATGCTTGTTAGTGAGGTAAAAGACCATAAAACGGGTGGGATCTTTGGACGGAGACGAGGACGAACACATTTGATCATGTTTCTATATCATACACATATATTGTATTAGATAGACAAGATACTATACTATATAACTAGACTATATATATATTACTATACTTTACTAGACTATACTATCCGTATATATATATTATACATATTGATGGTTCTATGTCTGTCGTATTCATGCTGTAGATCATGAACAGACAGAGGGGCCAAGCGACTGGGGCGAATGTGCAGGAGCATCCAAAGTTGGACGGCGTGTGCGCATCCGCTCGATACGCGATACGTGGGAAGCACTTTTTTAAAACGGATCAGGATCAACAGATCAATAGCCATATGCGAAGCATGGTGCTGGTATATTTACCTACAAAACTGGTTGATTTTGGTCGGGCAAATGTTGGGATTCATATTCCAGCACCATGGTTCGCAGATGTGATATGATGATCATATGATTATAGTAATAGATTATCACATGAGTAACCCACAAAATGAGCGGAAGACTAAAGTAATAGGGAGTGGACTTGGGACGTTCAAATTTGTGTGAAAAGCTTCCCAACCGATAGGGGACCACCCACTTTGGCCATGTCCATTGCGAGTAGTAAATAATTTTGTCCGCCACTCATATGGTGGTTTCCATAAATGGGAGAACCCAAAAAAGTATGGTTTATAATGGAAAATCCAATTAAAATTGATGATTTAGGGATACCCCCATTTCAGGAAACCACCATATACAGTCAGTTACATTCATATCGATGGACAGAAACTGCATGATTCAAAGTTAAAGTGGTAAATGCTGCATGATTCGAATAGAGAGCGGCCAAGTTGTCCGTGGAACGCTGCATTGATTCAAAGGGTTCAGCCATAGACCATGGAATCACAATGCTCCATGTCTGCCAAATCCAATGTAGTTCTTGGTGACAGTCCTGCGGGGGGGAGGTTTTGGTGCTGGGACATACTTTTTTTTCCCCGGCAACCCCGACCTTGTCATTTTGGATAGCAGGAATCCATATTGGGATGGATGAAAACCATTCAAAAAACCTCTGAAATTCTCATATTTTGGGGAAGAACTATCCATTCACCAGCTATTTTGGGGTACCATTTGGGTACCAGGCTTTTGACGAAAATCGACACGCGAGGTACATGCGCTCTGGACAAGGAACCCAACGCTGGCCGGACGGCAAGACGTACCAGGGAGCTTGGCCTTCCTGACCTACTTGGGGATCGTTGGAATCCGAGCCATCAAAATGGTGATGACTTGGGGATGGCGCAGATGGCGGTTAAAAAATTGGGTTCATTGAGTTTTATCATCTATCACTGTCTATCACTGTCTATCACTTCAAAATCGCATTGGGGTTTATAAAATTTTATAAACTCATTTTGGGGGATGATTTTTTACAATCCAGTTTTCAAGTTGGCCAATATTTTGGATGGTTTATTGTTGGCTTTGCGACTCATTAGTCAGCTCATGTCTTTGCACATATCAGCGCAAATCAAGCCTTCAGCAGGTGCACACACACACAGAAAACACTAAGGCATGAGCGCATTTCGACATTTATTGTATCAAAATTGGAGGTATAAATGGATGGATGGATAGATGAATGGATGGATAGATAGATGGAAAGGTTATCAAATTAGCTAAGATTAGATGAGATTGGATTTGAGTGGATTAAGTTGGACTAGTCCAGTGATTGGATTAGATTGCAGTGGATGATTCATCAAATGATATTGGATTGAATGAGATTAGGTTAAATTGGATTGGATTGGAGTATATTGGATTTCACCTGAACAAATTGAATTAGATTGAATTTCATTGGATTAGGCTGGATTCAGTGTATCTCTAATTATTTCAAGAAATGTTGCCGAAACAAATTGAGTGGCCAGAGTGTTTGGTCAGTAACACACGATCAAGAAGGAACAACGGAGCAGTTTGCCTTGGTTTTGTTTGTTTCTTCTCACTCCCCTTACGAGCGGTCACATTTTGTCGGACAAGGACAAATTGTTCCCGACCAGCTATAACACAAACGTTCTTCATTTTGTCGCAGCCAGGGACAACCATGTCTACGAGGGGGAAGGCATGCTGTACAATGACTATGAGGTCCGTGTTGCTGGCAGAAACGTGTGCCAGCCAACATGCCTATGCTGCCCATTCCTGCCCCTGCAAAGTGCGACATGTTAATTCAGGTTTTTGGGCCTCTTCCGACAGTGTTGAGTCTGATCATTCCTAGTACTAGTTGTTTACATTGGTCAACTGAAACCAGATGTGTGTTTTTTTTTGTGGTTTGAGTCATGACAAAGATGGCATCGGTTTTTCTGTGCCAGGATATGGCAAGTGAAGTGAAACCTATCTACACTGGCTCCTGGAAACGTGCCTGGACAAAGCGAACAGCAGTTTGCCAATGTTTCTGCACACATTGCGCGAAGTCGAGCCAACTGGAAGTAGCTAAGTTACACAATGTGGCCATTGATGGCATTTGATGGTCTTTGCCAAAGTTTGCTGAGAACAATCCATCTATTGCCGGGTTCGAATAGTGATTTGTCTGCCAAAAGTCTTTCTTCTTGCCCAGGTTTATCCCACATGTCAAGTTTCACGGTTGGGAGGGTATCTCTTCTAGCCTCCTAACCTCCCGGATTTCTGCTTGAAGCAGTTGTCACACCATCAGATAAAGAAGCTTACTTTACCAATAACTTCTGGGGATATGTGGTTCTGTGACTCAATAGGAAGTCTCTTTGTAGCCAACTTTTACCTGTGCTACTTGCAGCCATGCATATATAATCATAGGCCTGTTTCATTGCGTTGGGTTGAGTTGTGTTACGTGTCATGTGTGAAATGTGTTCTGTGATATTTTCCAGATTATGTGTAATGTATTTTTTTGATGTTTTAATGATATTGTATGTGATGATAATATAGATCAGAGATCTGTGGAAAAAACGAAACAAAACATGCCCTTCGAACCTAGTGGAAAAAAAAAAACATTCGCCTGTCATCCCCTGCAGATGGCAAGCGACATGGCTTTGGAATCATGCGATGGGCTGCTTGACTGTCACCACTTCCGGAAAGTCGTTGGTGTCAACGGTTCGAGAGTTGACAATTGAGCCATTCAAAATACCATAGTTGATAGGTTATGAAATGGGGATTATAAGTTATTTGGTTATTGTGGAGATTATAATAAACCATAGAGATAACTATTGACCAACCAGTATACTTCCGTAAATGCTCTGCAGATTTGATGTTCAAGTCATTCCCAGCTGTGGCTGAGATCAACAAGAAAACCATTTTTGTTGCTAGATGCGTTGTGTTTTCTGTCACTGAAGCCCACATTCCACAGCTACAAAAATAAATGTTGGCAGCTTTGGTTTTTCCAATGAACAAACATAGCACAGTACTGAATAATTAATGTGAGATGCTGCAAATCTGTGGTTTTTCTCATTCTGTGTTGCCCAGGGCTTAGGAATGGCTTTAGAGTGTTTCGTGGAGTCCTTGTTTTGAATAATTTCCTGTTCAGTTTGGAGGGTGCAGTAAACTGCTTGATCTAAGGAGCAAGACAATTCCGACCGTGCGCGACGGGAAGCTCGGAGAGTGCTAGCAGGGCCTGGAGATTGAGATATCAGATGGATCCCTTGTGTATGGCATTCCAACAAACCCAGATAGTGAGAGGCTGAAACTTCAACTTTGGTCATTTTCGTCACTTTGGTCACTAGAAAAATCGCATAAAACGCAACATCATTTTTTTCACACACTTCTATCCCCGGGCCCACTGACTGAAGATAGAAGTAATTTTCAACCTGGGTGAAGATGGGCCCATCGTTGCTGGGCCATTCCTCCAAGGTAAGACCTTTGGCGATCGTCAGTTCTCGGGCGTCCGCAAGGCGCGTTTCGGATGAGAAAACGATGTGTGATCCCATCTATCTCTCCATTTATCCATCTACTGCTATCTATCTATTGTATTCTATTGGAATATTCCATCTATGTTCAACAAGGCATCCATTGTAATATTATATCATCTGATATCCTGATACAATCTAATATCACTCTTGAAAGGTATTTGATGATGACAACAAAGCGATTCAACACCAGTCCCATCCCCATCTATAAATGATCCGGAATATGTGTGCTTATCCCTTGCATCCACGGTGGTTTGGGGGCAGCCCTGTTTGCTGAAGACCTGATCATATGAACTTCTGTGCGATTCTTTCCCACTTTTCCAAAGCGATTGGCTTTGCTATCGCAAACCTTGCATTTCCGTAGGATAGGAAGTTTGCTGATTGGCAAGCATCAAAATTCAAGAGGCCCTCAATTTGCTAATGATTTACCCTCTGGTTATGACTAACAGTTCGCCATGGTATAGATGGCCCATAGAAATAGATGCTTTACCTATTAAAAATGGTGATTTTCCATGGTTTACCTATTAAAAATGGTGGATCTTTCCATGGCTATGTTAGTCATAACCAGATGGTACTTTGAGTTGTTGCATCCGGTTCCTTGGCCACAGATGTTTCGCAAAGTTGAACTTAAGTAATCCCATCCCCCATCATCCTAATTTAATCACTCATAAACCATGGCTTAGTAGTGGAATTTCACATATTATATGATTATTATATGATAATAATATATGATAATATATGATGATATATGATTTGTATCTATATATATACACATATATCATACATATATATATATATAATGTAGCGACTGGCTTCATGAGCGCCGTCTTGCGCCAGATCTACGAGGGTGAATTCATGTACGACCTCTTCCATGGTGAAGGAAAGATGTTTGGAACCCAGCCGTTGCGCCTTATTCACGTTGCGCGTTCAACGGTGGAAACAGCACGGCGTGGGTATGTTGAAACGCGCCTCCTTAAGGCGCCTGGAGAAAGCTGTTGCACAATCTTTGAGGCACTGGTGACTGGTGGAAATTGCGGTGTCTGAAATTGAAATCCTCTGGACAAGGACATTTATATACACAGTATATCACAGTATACAGTTATTATGATGATTATTTTTTAATTTAATGGTACATCATTCTAAAAGATTCCACCAATGTGCCGGTGAGTCTGGAAGAGTCACTGGTTTGACAACTGAACATGTTCAGCACACCCTCAGCTTTCCTAGGTCCCCCGAGTGAAGCATCAGAAACTACCGATGCTCTACAGAGTGGTACCCGGTTTTTCAGCATCATCGACCTGTAGTTATGATATGTTGAGATTCTACATGTGACAACTACCCCGCACACGTGCATACAGCGCGTGCATGTGTGAAAGCGTATAATTATATAAATATATTTATATATGTATGCAGTATGCATGTATTTATATATATATATATATATTTATTCATTTACTTATTTAATTATATATTTATTATAGATATTCAAAGTGTAGATATCTAAACAGTATGTTTTATCCCTTTTTGTTTCCACAGACAGCAGTCCGCAGTGTCGTCCAGTCTCCACGGCCGAGTCTGGGGCGTTTCTATGATTTTTTCGGCATCCAGATCCACTCTCCATGATCCATCTGAATCAGTTTGTTTTTCTCCAGATCCATCCATTTTCTCTGGTTTTTTGGGCATCCCCAGTGGCATCCCCAGTGGCATCCCCCAGGACGATGGATCATCAAGGCTTAAGTCCTGGAAGGGTGCCGTTGCCCAACATGGATCCGTGGGGTCACCCGGTTCCCATCAGCACATTCCATGAATGGATGAACTATGGATTTTCCAATGGAAACCAGTGATTTTCCAGTGATGTTCCAATGATTTTCCAATGATGTTTTCAAGAGAAAAAAAAACGCCCTGGAACTCCAATATTCAGGGGGTACATCTTGAGCTTTGATGGCCAGTGGGAAGCCGTCTGGCCCTCAGTGCGAATCCAATAGACGTGGAAATTGACCGTCAGATCATAGAGACAAGTTGAGGATTGGGTGGTGCAGTCCCATTAAAACAGTACATCTGTGCCGTAAAAAGTTGTTCTTTCTATGTTACTGTAGTCGCAGGCAGCGATGAAGTCTAAACCTGACACTCATGTTGGGGATCTTTTTGCACTGAATATGAGTAAACAAAGATCCGTTCAGTCGCTCTCTGAAATGCCAAATTCGATGATCATTCTTCTTGCAGTTGAAACTCCGATTTCTGGGTCTCTATATAGGTCCCTCTTCCTGTAGCGCGTAAACAGCTTTGCCAATTTGCTGTGTTTCCAAGAGTTTCCACCAGCTGCACTTGGTCGCCATGAGGATTGGTATATGACTGATGAAGAAGCACGGGAAATCAGTCCACTCTATGACAACTTGTCCTGATGCTCAGCGTCGCATGTCGCAGCTGTGTCACGGAAAGCTGTGGTGAAACCACACCCCAAAGCACTGATTCGGGTACACGTTTGCGCCTTGCACGACAGTTTTGCCGATGCTATATTCAACAGCTGGTGTGGGACAGGGTGTTGCCGGTATTTGCCTGTTCTATCGCGACAGAAGGAGCAATTATTGATGGGCCAGAGTTGCCCCAAAGACACACCCTAGCTATATCTCCCCTATCCCTATAGCTCGATAGATCTCGATAGAAAGACTTGACGTATTGTTAAAACTCGATGAACATCCAAAGGTTTCTTATGGTTTCTTTCGTTCTCAAGTGAGCTAAGAGGCCGTCTTTGGATTCAGCAAATCACAAATCAAATGTCAAGCGATCTGACAAAGCGTGACAGAAGATTGGAGAAGATTGAAGATCCAGGAATGTATTCTGATATGCTGAGAAAATCTGTGAAACATAAAATTGCCTGGTTTCACCATACTTATCACCATACTTATCACCATACTTATCACCATACTTATCAGGGTATTTTGGGATCACTGTGGAGTCAACAAAGACTCAAGTCATCGGCCTTTTTCAGCATCTTTGGCGTTGCGAAAAGCTGGTTGGAGATTTTTCAAGTTGGATAGCGGGGTCTCGCCCTCGTGTTTCGCCACCATGGTCATGGTCATGGATTCTATGGATTTTATGGATTCTATGGACTCTATGGCACTGGAGTATGCCAGGAATAGGTGGCCCACCTGAGTCACCGTTGTCTGAAAATTTTATTGGTCCTGAAATGCCATTCCACATGGCCTGAGGCACCAAAAAGTTGAAGATGAACTTGGCAGAATGGTTGGCCAACGCGATTTGAAGTTCGACACAGCCACTTTGATGTGAAGTTGGGTGACTTGTAGCTCTGATGCTTGGGGCTGGAAGATTCATATTTAAAGCAAGCGGACCCCATGGCATGGAGAGATTTCCATTGACCATTCATGGCTGGTGTGAATCAAACGAGTGCCGAGTCGAATGGGTTTGTGAAAGCATCCAAATCTAGTCGTCTCCTCATGATCTCAGTGATGCCCATATCTGAATTGCGAGAAATTGCATAAAACTGCATTTGGGAAATGTTATTTCACTAGAGTATGAACAGATATTGACACTACTTTTTTTTTTGGGATGTTGAAATACTGTATCCTAAAAACCACATGGATTTTACAGAGACTTGCTTGTAGCCAGAGGGTTTTTGCAAGTGCTTGTGTCTGTCCCCCCAGATGACCATCATTGACCCCACCGAGTTGACAAAGCTGGAGATGCAGAAGAACGATCAAAGGTTTGCAAGGTGCACTTGAAACGATCGCGAGCTGCGAACAAAATGGGTGCTGGAGGCATTCCTTTCTAAAGAATCGTAATTATATATTAAATATCTCAAAGTGCCTTTCCACGCATTAAGTGAACTAAGTGCCTTTCCACTTCCAGTGTTACTGGATCCAACGTATTCACTTCCCTATGTTGAAAGACGAAGGATTCCCCGACACGCAGCAGGGATACCGGTGCCAAGACCCGCAGCGTCTTGTTTGGTTCCAGATCCCCAATGGAGGGGATGCCTTTGTGGTGGATGTGCTGTGAAAGAAACTTCCTCAGTATATCCTGTATATATCTGTATATAGTTTCAAGCCTGACAGGAATTTCCAAGCTGTTGAAGGAACAAATGGAACAGACTGGCCGCTTGTTGTATCTTGCTGTTTGTATCTATAGTTCCTAACTTAGTTGATGCTGATGCATCACGGACAATTCTGTCCCTGGTTTTGCTTATGTATCTTATGTATCTTATGTTCTTTCTTCCTTTTCCTTATGGGGAACTAACTATAGCATATTTAAGCATATTTAAGCATATTTAAGCTATTTCAATCTATTTCAAGCTGGAGCCCCTTCAGATCAGCCAAGAAAAAAAAGTGTCCATTGCCAGCGTCAGAAGGTACTTTTCCTTAGACCCAATGGATGTGCAATCTGCGTGGGACCTTGGAAGCCCTCGGAGTTGAAGGAACTGTTAATGAACATAGCCTCTGGTAAACGTTTACATAGCCATTTATAGTTGAAAATGGCCATTTATAGTTTCTGGTAAACTAATTATTGAACATGGCCATTTAGTTCGTTGATTTACCCATTGAACATAGTGATTTTCCCATCGTTTTTTGTATGTTTACCAGAGGTTAACCCCGCCAAAAACCATTTGAGGCGGGCGACCCGTTGCCAGACCTTGCATTGGCAGGGTGGCCCAGTCGTCATGGTCGTAACGCTGGCGTGGGAAATCTAGGGTGATACACCAAAATTGTCACTTCAATAGGGTTTAGGGTTGAATTGTGGGTAGCCTGTTTTCAGAATTTCATTGTTTGGTAAAATGATTCCAGACGAGACTACTCTCAGTATGATTTCTCTGGTTCTCCCAGTGTTTGTTTCTTGACTGAAATATTTAAAATGCTTTGCGGGCATTTTTTCCAGCTGCGATCTGAGGGAGTAAAAGTGATGGTTGCCTCCCTTCCCTCTCGGGCAGTGTTGCAGAGTATGGCGCTGTTTTCCTCTACTCAAAATAGACTACAATAGTTTTGGCGGCCCTTTCCCTCTATACCAAGATGTTCTTTCTGCGTCTCTTCCATGTTCAATTGTAATTCAGAGTTCGTTTCCTTGTATTTTTTGTTGTTTTTGTCTGGGGTGCTTTTTCCAAAGTCTGTTTTCAGAGTCTTATGACGTCTTATGATTGATTTTCATTCGAAATCTCCCAGGGGATAGGGAATTTTCTGGGATCCCCTTCAGGCAGCTCAAGTAATCCCGAACTTCCTCACTGCCTGACGGATCTCACTGAATTTTCACCAGAAAATGATCCCCTACAAATATCTACAAATGTCTACAAATGCCATGGAGCAGCGCGCATTGATAGTACGCATGGCCCAATGGCACAATCAATTCCACTGGCACTGCAAACTGTTTGATTGATATGTTTCATCATTTCGGGCATTTAGGGGTTGTTTCCAATCGTTTCCATTTCTGTCCATTTCTTGTCTTTTTGCCTGATGATCTTTTGAGCAAACGATGGCTCCGAGTCCGCGAGCCTTAAGGCCTACTATCAATCCAAAGGTGGCGATGCAAACCACATGAAGGAAGGTTCTGCTGTGTGCCCTCCGACCGTCCAATATATAGGGGGATTCCATAGTCATGGGGGATCATGGGGCTACCCCTTTATCGCTGGATGGTTAATGGAAAATCCCAAAAGAATCAATGGATGATGATTTGGGGGTACCCCCATGACGAAACGGAAACCTCCATAGAAGTTCACAATGCCACAATGCCTTACTGGCCTTGCACTTTTTTTTTGCTCCTGTGCAGTTGGATGGACATAGCTGACATAGCTGACATAGCTGACTTGGCTCAGTGGCTCAGTGCCTCAGGTACGCCGATTTCACAGAATATCAAGGATTCTACGAGCGAGGTGTTCCCCATGGACGTGGCCAGGTGGGATTGTCACCGACATGCGATCATCAATACAATGCCTAACCTGTTGTATTGTGTTGTCATGTTGCTGATTTCTTTCACTTTCATCATGCACCTGAAAAATGAATAGACATGAGATGTTCGGTACATTGTGAATCACGACGAAGAGTCCGATAGAAGGCTCTGGCGCATATTTTTGGCATAGATGCTGTAGCCTTGTGAGACCAGTCAGAAAATGCGAACGTTGAAAGACGTCAAGACGACTGGCGGTTGAATTGCCTCTTGATTTCGTGGTTTCTCAGAATCCTTGACCTTCGACTTGGGGTTTCCATAGTCATGGGGGTACCCCTAAATGGATGGTTTATAATGGGAAATCCATGGAAATCCATCTAAATGGGATGATTTGGGGCTACTCTATTTCAGAAACCTCCATATGGCCATAATTCTGAGGTCATATCACAACTTGTGCGAGTTATTTCAGTTATTTCAGTGATTTCGCCATGGTGATAGTTACAAAAGTCCCCTCAAGTGCACCCTCTACTACACGCTAGCACGTCCCCCAAGTAGCATGAACCGAACTGCTGCGGCCAGATGACACAGTTTGACCACAAGGATGGCAAGAAAGGAGTGCTGGCCCAACTGGAGTGACATCACAACAAGCTTCGGGAAGATCCGTGGATCATACTGGGAAAATACTGGGGATAATCATGGGGAAGATATTGTATACATATATATATGTGATATACAATTATATACAATTATATACATACATATATTATGATATATATATATATATATGATATACAATTATATATATATATATATTTGATCTGATGCAGATGCTGAAATGATTTGAAATAGTTTGAACATGCCTTGGCTGTGTCCAGAGCTTGTAGCGCTCTCTGATTTGTGACGGGTAAAGTATCAGACAAGGCCCACATATCCACAGATTTCTCAGGGCTCCCTGCCAGGAGCCCCATTGGCAGGCTACACTGGATATTGGCAGAATGGAAAATTCCATGGAAAGGGCACGTGACCTTGCCATGAGAACAAACAACACCATCGCTAGCAGCACCAGCTGCATCTGCACCATAATCATCATAATCATCATAATCATCATAATCATAATAATAATCATCATCATCATGATTTATCACTGACTGTTTGCACCATGATTATCATTAATGTGTTCATGCTAGTGCATTATGTACAAAAGACATTCACTGCATTTCGGACCGACGAGCTGTTGCATCCAGAGCTGGTTGCTTTGCATGTTTGTTTATCCTGCATGTTTCCTGAATGACCATAAGTATAGTGCGGATGGTGTAGCTAGTGAGTGTAGACCATGTAAAAAGTGTAAGAATAGATTGATTGATTGATTGATTGATTGATAGATTTATAGATAGAAAGACAGACAGATAGATAGATAGATGTCAGATCTAGGCATATATATATATGTAGAACATATACACAGTATATATATATGTATACATACACAAATATTACATATTTATATGGATACATAGATATCTAGATATGACATGATGCAATGCCCGTACCATTCCCTACCCTGGATACCCGTTTATCACATGTGCATCATGAAGTGGACCATGATCAGGAAGTCACCCGGACTATCCCAAATCAAATGCCCCTGGCACTGAGGAGATTATGGTGTTTTTACCCTCGGAAATTCACATAGCTATGGAATTCACCATCATTTTACCCTCTGGTAATTTAACATAGCTATTGAAAATGGCTATTTATAGTGGATTTTCCCATTAAAAATGGTGATTTTCCATAGCTATGCTAGTTTACCAGAGGGTAAGTAGGTCAATCATCTACAATTTGGGGGCCTGCTAGCTATTCCTGCTAGCTATTCCTGCTAGCTATTCCAAATGATTGGAGGTACACCACCAGCGACGGGCTGAAGTATGAGGGTGACTTTGCTGCTCGCTGAGTTCTGACGACAGATGACTCGCATTGGACCCTGACCACTGGGACCGCTGGGACCTCCCGATAAATCCAGATGATACCCGGCCTGGTAATTTAACATAACGAACTGGAAAGATCCACCATTTTTAATGGGGAAAAACTCACTATTTCGACTGGGCCATTTTCAATAGCAAACTGTGAATGTCATAACCAGAGGGTACCAAAAAAATGAACAAAACATGGCAGAAACACCATGTCCTGAGAATCCTGCAGGTTGGACTCAGCTTGGCAGCTTTTGGAGTATGTCTCCCAAAGAAAAGATGAGGAAAAACGCGGAAAAACACCATTGCTGGACATTCAAAAAACTTGAGCCCCTAAGACTCTGGGATAGGCCCATAGTTTCTCTTATAATTTCATGTAAGAATCGTGATCATGAATACCAATGCTACGGGCAAACGTTTCGATTCGGCCACCCTCTGAAAACACCGCAAATAGCGCGTCATTCTTGCCTTAGAAGTGGGCGTGTGCATGCGTGTGCGTCGGATGCGAGAGTTATCCTAAGCCCGCCCTAGACCTAAAACCCTCAACCCGAAAAAGAAAAAAAACAAAATCCATGGAAAGACTTAAGAAAGAGATAGGAACCTAAACCTTAAACACATAAGACCTAAAAACCTAGAAATCTTAGAGGCCTAATAGATGGTGTGGGAGAAACTGGGTGCACATCGTGCTACGGCAAGCATGTGTTACAATATGTGTCACGTTTCTAGAATTTGTGTTTAATATGTAGGAAACATATAAGAATATATACAAATACTACATAATATGTATAGATGTACATGCAATTCCATGCAATTACCAGAGGACGGTTAAGAGATGCCCATGATTTTTTTGCGCGCCATCAACAGCAATGGCCGAAAGGTCCATGGTCAAGAAATTATCCTGAAGCCGAAGTCAGAGAGATGTGCCATGGTCAAAAGTTGGATTTATTATATATATATATATTATAACTACCCATACACGAGGTTCATCAATCCATTTTCATAAGGATACTGTACCGTATTATATACCCCTTATATACTCATATTATTTCCATTAAACTAACACAAACACCGTGTAAACTGACCATAGATCCATGGCACAAATACAGTAGCTGGCAAGGCTGAAAATCTGCGACACGGCTGGGGCGTGGAGACGGTACGGAGCTTAACTGACGTGCTGGAGGTGTTGGGTCTGATTTCGGAGGTCACCTTTGTTTGCACAAAAAATGACACAAGAAGACACATAAAATGAATTAAAGTGACACATCCAAAGTTGATGAAAATAATATTTATAGAAACCATATAATATACAAGTAGTACCCGGCCAAGCCGGGGGCTCCAGTTTCAAATTTGAAACGCTTATAGCCTATAGAGCGGAGAAAAGGCTGTGCCTATAGGTGACAGGCAAGCCTTCTGACTTGTCAATTTGATGCCATGTCTTTTGAATGTTGGATCTTTTCTCATGGGTCTGATCTCATCGCATCGCAGCTTCTCTTGGAAATTGCTCATTGAATCCCATTGTCACCGCAGTCTGTGTCATCCCATCTCATCTCAACTCATCTCATCTCACGTCTTGTCATCTTTTTTTTACCTCACCTCATCTCATCCCATCTCATGTCTTCTCTCCCTTGCTCAGTTCTTCTCAGCTGGTCACAACTGCTCTCTTCTCTTCTCATGTCACCTGAGCTTTTCTCGTCTATTCTCATCTCATCTCAGCTTATCTCAGCCTTTCTCAATTTTTCACAGATCTTCACAACTCTTCTCAGCTCTCCGCAGCTCATGTCAGCTCATCTGGTGTCTTCTCATCTCTTCTCTCCTATTCTCACACTTTCTAAGCTCTTCTCACATCTCCTCAGCTGATCTCAGTTCTTGTCAGCTCGTCTCACCTCATCTCAGTCCTTCTCAGCGCACTCTCAAATCATATCAGCTCTTCTCTGGCCCAAAACGTGCTCCAAACAAGGATCTTGGTGCCAAAGCAAGCGACCCCTACGCTTTCCACAGAGAAGATTTAACACAGAGAACCTTTATACTTTATACGCACAACAAGCTTCTGTACAGAGAAGCTTGTACACACAGAAGCTTTTTCACAGAAACAGGGAAACTTTTGCACAGGGACAGGGAAGCTTTTGCTCGCTGAAAGCTTTTACGCAGAGCAAGTCGTTCACCTTTCAGGCGGATGAAAAACTGGCACCCAAACTGGGCTACAGCAAGTACGAGGCTTGTCGTAGTGGCAGAATCCAAAATCCCTTTATGCCAATCTGTAACTTTTGAGATTGAACTTAATTGGAGGATATATTAGGTCCTCGAATCCTCACAGTATGTTTGCATGGGAGCCCAAGATTGCGGTAATGGTTTGAGGTGATCTGATGAGCTAAAGGACTTGGAAAGGGCCTGGACTCAACTTTGCCTTCGCCTTTTGTCCAGGGCGAGTGGCAGAACGGCCAATTCCATGGAAAGGGAGAACTCACCTACGGCGACCCGGTAGGCAAGATACGGCGGGATGAGCATGAGGGGCTGGAGTTAACATTAAGGAGTTGACGTGCTGATATGGCGATTGTGATTTGCAGAGATTGTACTGAGTGCTCTGTTGGCGGCATTGTTTCTTTTTGCACGTGTTCTCATGTCCCAGTTGTGGGTTGATCCCCATTGGCAGGTGGTATGGGTCGTGTGGTCTTCAAGGTCCGGCATGGGATGTCCACCACAGGTTGGTTGATAAATAGATTGAATAGAGTCGAGGCGTTCTCCATGTTTCTCCCATTCAACAACAAATAGGTTGACGATGGTTTGGATAAACACTGATCTTCCATGATTTTCCAACATTTCGCGACGGACCCTTGTGCAAATCCTGTTGATGTCGGACAATTCCAGCAATTCCACTTCAAAATGCAACAGTCGTTGCACTGCTTCAGTTGCCTTTATTGTGTTTATAGCGATGGATGGTGTTTGTGTGATTTTGTATGATCTATTTTGGCTCTTCACATCCTTTGCAGAACTGAAGTCACCGATAGTCACCAATTGTATTCAACTACCGTGTTTTCACCTGCTTATTGCCTCAGTGAGAGCAGGTATTGTGCGGGAAGACACGATACCATTTGCAAACATTCTATTGGTTATACATAGAAGCATCACAGAATGATGTGCTCCCTTCAACACTTGAGATATGAATCGGTTGCGCCGAAAAGCCAAAGAGTTGTCGGACCTATGTTGAGTATGTTGTTTGATTTCATATGACTTGATCATAACTATCATATCTATACTTCATTCAGATCCACATTGAGTTGGCATTCTTTGGGGTTGGTATTCTTTGGAGATCTCATCATGACCATTCATGACCTTTCGCCCAGTCACAGCATGTCACAGCCAAGACTCAAACCATGTATACATGTGTATAAAATTATTAATATATAATGTATGTTTATTTATTACTAATGTATATATTATATCTATTCCAAAGGGATTGTGAGCATTTATGAGCTACATATATATATATATATGTATACATATCTACTTGGTCACGCGCGGATATTTGCCCCGTGTGCTATTTGTTGATTCACCAACTTTAAATTTTGCACCCTTGCAGCACTTCGCGCCTTTTGTGAAAATGAAACTAGTAATTATTGTCTCGCATGGTTTTTTGGAGGGGGCACAGGCCCTATCAAGAGCATGTTAGAAGTTAAAAGAACAAGTTCACACACAGTAGCATCAAGAGCGTGTTAGAAGTTCCAAGAACAAGCGTGCGTAGTTAAATGACGATTTCATCACGCAAAAAACCAGACCGTTGTTAGGCCCCCCCGTGTCAAAGGACAGCGTCACATAGGCCAGTGTCCAAGCCATCCCCCCCAACCCCCAACCCCCAAAACGCCACGGACGTTTATCAACGTGCCTCCATCTAGACATTTCTATCCAAGCAATTCAGGCCCATCTCCAGTACATGCCGTGTTTTTTTTGGGGGGGAAGACTTCTCACGGCGTTGGCGTTCATCCCAGCTTCTCAGTCATTGGTTGGACGATGTTGGACGTGGATTTTTGTGGTGATAGGATTGCATGGAGGCACCTCCCTCCTCCATTCCAGTTGATTGCCAATATGTTACTAATATGTTCATGAATGATCATGCATTTTCCTCATTCCAGTTGGGGATGTACCTTCGACCATCGCAGGGCACCTTTGTCGAGGGCAAGCGCACTGGCATTGGCAGGGTTTTCAATGTCAAGGACAAGCACCTTGTGATTTCGGCCCGGGTGTCGGCTTAGACGAGGATTTCTTGTACACACCAGCAAAGTTTCAATTGAATCAATATGGTTCAATATACCCTCTGGTAAACTAACATAACTATGGAAAATCACCATTTTTTATGGGAAACAAACTCACTATAAATGGCAATTTCAATAGCTATTTTGACATTACCAGAGGGTATATAATATATAATATAGTTCAATGATTTGAGCTCCCATATTCTCAGTGAACATGTTTGATCATATATGATCCCCATGTGCTCGGCATATTGGAAGTCTTTGCAGGAAGAACGTGCGCTTCGGAATCTGTTGTTGTCTATGTGTCTATATGTATTTAATCGTATTTATGTATTTATAAAAGGTTTTTTTTGGGGGCCAACGCCTCAAGGCGGGCTGATGTTTTTCCATGCAACTGCTGCGGGCTCCTTTTTGAGCATTTCACTCGTTTATGTTGTTGACATGTATGTTGCACATGCTCGCTTCTGCTCAAGGGAGGTGGGTGCGGGGGTGTAATAACGTTCCTGACGACTTCAAGACTGTTGGCCAAACGGGTCCATGTACTGTAATGTCTTGCCGTTGTTGACATGTTGCATTGTCGCTTATGATCAACAGATGTGGAATAATAATGTTCCTGACGACT
>Ga0126342_10007616_pt1 | contig 19377 bp, 5 predicted proteins | sample Cyp1metagenome_FD_92528 | JGI IMG/M metagenome (GOLD analysis project Ga0126342, IMG submission 92528) | Coral microbial communities from Lord Howe Island, Old Settlement Bay, Australia - Cyphastrea 1 metagenome | ecosystem: Host-associated > Invertebrates > Cnidaria > Coral ... | reverse complement strand
CAACCATTTTGTGGGAAGACAATGGGGATATTTAGGGGATATCTGATATCTATATATATATAAATAAAATTATATATCTCTCTCTCTCTATATATATATGTATAATTATATATATATATCTATATATATACACATATATATATATACATATATATATATATATATATATATATATATACATATATATATATATACATATATATACATATATATATACATATATATATATATATAATATAATACACGCAGAAATCAACCCACAACTTGATATGACCTCTTTGTGGGTTCTGAAAAGGCGGATTTCACCCGATGTGTTCCACTTCAAAGTGGCAGTTTGATCAGTTTCAGACTGACCTACCAGCGGAGACAGGGAGAAGTAGATTCATAGCGATTGATTTGATGCAGATAAATGTTATACTGGTATATGAATGTATATGATAGATGATAGTTAGTATATACCAGTTTATATGGTTATTTGATGATATACTCGATAAATGTTTTTGGGCGCATATCAGAACTGCAGATACAGAACTGCAGAGACAAAGTTTCTGCAAGCACGACTATGATGTCCTCACCAAAAACATTTTGTTCTAATTTCGGACCATGATACCCGACTTAGGTTTCGACTTCCAAGATCTCCCTTAGTTTTTCTTCAGGAGGGTCCAATCCTCTTCAGCACCCCAGATGGTTGGCTGCTTCAAACCTCCAACCCTCTGGATGAATCGACGCTGCCTCAGCTGCAAGTCACTGCCTTGCAGCGGGCGGACATGCTGGGGACCTATCAACCCGTGCCAGGTGGGGACCGCTGAGAAAAAGTCATGATGAAGCTTGAAAACTCTTAAGACTCTTAAGCTTCATCGGATTGCTAAGTGGAGTGAGATATTTTTTTTGAGTTTCGGTTGGTTTTTTCTTACTAAGTCTTACTCGGATAATCCCATATGGAGTGCGAGATGTAGATCTATGTGCAATCTGTGCAGTAGATATACTGCGAATCCACTCGACTCCAATCTAACGGATCCTTCTTTAGTGACCACTTACAATTGGTTCCATTCCATTCCATTCCATTCCGTTCCATTCCATGCCACTGCGCATACTTATATAATCTTATATAACTCTAGTTCTATTCCATTCTAATCCACACTACCAGTTCTAAGTCTAATTCTATTCTCTTTGCATGCGAACATGTGTGTATCTGTATCTATATGTTTAACTGTTTACACCTATATACCACACAATTTTCAACATCTGTTCTCCTCACAAAGAATATAGCACCACGAACACCAACCATATCCCAATGGCGCCAGGCAAGCGAGGTTGCTGGAAGCTTCAGTGACGATAAGCCCATTGGTTTGTTAATGGACCACCCGCGAAGCGCGGACGTTCTGTTTAGAGGCTGAGATGGTGTACAGCTCCGAGGTTGATTTACGACCCTTGTATCTGGGGTGTTGAGAGGAAGCTTTGATGGAAAAGGTGTGGCAAACCATGGCATTTGTGACCTCACAAATCTGGTGAATTTCCAGCGACTTTTTTTTTCACACGGAAATATCAAAGATGCCCAGAGTCGTGCTTGGTTTTCGGAGTTTCAGCAGCTCAGCCATCGTTTTACGGCGATTTTTGGTTGCCGTTGCCTACCTTGGTAGGGCTGACTCTGCTGGGAGTCGTTGGTTAATCTCCTCCGATTGGAGTCCCACATTGCTCTGAAGTTTAAGACTTCAGGGCGGTCTCACGTAGCGCCCAAGGTGTACCACCGTGCCTCGTTTAACGAAAAGTGCGGCAAGCTGTGCCGTGTGCCAGGAAGGCACTCATTGAATCGCGGGAAATTCACATGGCCTCCTTGTTGTGTAGCTGGGCTTGGAGGAACAACTTTAACCCCCAGTTGTACTATGAATATGGACATATTTGCAGCCTTGAAGCGGGGAAAGGGGAAACAGACATCAGCTAAGGAACCAGTGCCGTTGGCCGCAGGACGGGCCGCAAGAAACTCACTGGGGAAGTTGCAGGACACTGGACACTAATGTTATTTCAAGTGAATCACCATGAAGCGCCTGTATTGCCAAAAATTGGATGCAATTAGCATTGATTGGGTGATATTTACCTGAAACCCTACCTGAAACCCTACCTGAAGCCCTGCCTGAAGCCCCAAAAACGGCCCATCATCCCAGAAAAACAGGACCTTTGCCTGGCAACCTGGCTCTCCGACGACCTCTGTCCGGCGATCTCAGGGCCCCTATCCGCTTTCAGACCTTGGACTGGAAGGGGGGTCTGCTGTGAACAATGGCGGTTTATGTATGGTTTATGTATGGTTTATGTAAGGTTTATGTATGGTTTATGTAAGTTAGCACAGAAAATGGGAGATTGACATAGACCTAGATTGATGCCGGGAGTCCAGGAATGATGGTGATTTCAGCCAGGGCATTTCATCAGCCAGTGGTGCTATCACTGGGATCACAGAAGGTTTTGGGCGTTAGCCACCGGCTCAAGAGGGTGCCAGTCTCCCGTGGCTGCATCCACAAAGCCTTGGGCTAGTTGTTCAACCGAGGTGCCATGGACTGGGGTGTAACATTACACCAACATGGGCCGTACCAGGGTTTGCCTGAGTACGAGCCACAGTTGCTGGCAGCCAGGGATGGCCAAAGGGTGTCACTTGTAGCGACTGTTGAGGTCCGTGACACACAGTCAGGCAACGGACATCTGTGCAGAGGCATTCTGACAGGTCAGCGATTCCGCTTGGTTGCTGAAGTTCCCCTAGGAGTTCACAAGGTGACAGTGCTGGGTGGGCAGGTGATGCATCTCAGAGGCCCGATGGTTAAGGTGGATGACCTAGCCAGGATCCTTCATCACCGGGAAAAGGAGATTGGGAACATCTTTGAACTGATCGAAACATGCTCAGGACTTGGAGCCCTAGGCCTTGGGGCACAGCAAGCCGGATGGACCACCAAGGTACATAACGAGCTGATGAAGTCTTTCAGTGACCATTTGCAGAAGTTTGGACAGGTGCCCACCATCCATGGAGACATCTGCAAGCTCCGTACAGTGGCTGCAATTCATGACAAGGCGCCCACTGCTGCAAGTATGGCCTTTGGGTTCTCTTGTCAGCCCTTCTCACGCCTGGGCGACAAGAGAGAGGGGTTGGATCAGCGGTCACAATCGCTGCCTTTTGGGCTGTACGCTGCCTTCTTACTCCAAGTGGACCTGGTGGTCACAGAATGTGTCCCTGAAGCATCGCAGTCGCCTTTCGTGTTGAAATGCATGCAGCACTACATGCAAATGACCAACAGCGATCGAAGTGAAACATTGCTGGAGCTTGCTGATGTATGGCCGTCCAGGCGAAGGAGGTGGTGGTCAGTCATCCTCAAAAGTTTCATGGGCAAAGTCAGGATCCCGCCTTTCCCAAAACTTGCAGCAACGCCGACCATTGCCAGCCTCATCCCGGGCCTTTTGCCCATGACCGATCAAGAGATCCAGGAACTTACATTATCCTCTGAGGAGCGCATGATGTTCGAGAGGTATGGAAAAGGCCTGGGTGGACATATGGTCAACATGACAGAGCCGTTGGCTACTGCGTTGCACAGCTGGGCCAATCAATGTGTGGATTGTGCATGTGGTTGCCGAGGTCCACTCTCATGCAACAGACTGCAAGCGCAAGGGCTCTTTGGAGTTTTAGCACATGTGCCAGGTCGTTCCCCAGACAAAAATGTGCGCCACCTGTCAGCCAGAGAAATGGCATTGCTGACAGGCTTTCCAAAGACGGAGGGATGGACAGACCATCAACGGCTGTTGTGTGCAGGAGTCGGGCAGTTGGCATCCCCACTACAATCGGCATGGGTATTCACATCCATTTTGAATCATTTGATTGAGCATGGATTTTTTCATGGTGACATCACGCCTCCACAACAAGTTTTGGCATGTGTTGCAGCCGAGGTTTTCAAACTCAGAGACACGTGGTATCAAAACCATTGCACGGTTACCATGGAATTATTTCAGGAATCAATTGAAAAGTTCCTTGAACCAACTGTTTCCCACGCACAGGAACCCAAAGAGATGCAGGACCTGACACCCAGTCAGGACGATGATCTAGCCAGGTCCATTGCTGACATCGAGAAGAAGGTCCAGTCAGGTGCCCAAGTAGCTCCTGCCCCCAATGGACAGGTGAATGCGTCTCAGGTTTGCACAGAGCCTACCAATCCGATGCCAGTTGAAATGGAGTCAAAAGACCATCAAAACAGCCAGCGGTCAGGACGCAAAGACCTAGAAGAAAAGAAAAGCGGAGTGACCCAAAAACAGCCAGCGAGCGGGCCGCAAGAACCCGACAAGAAGGACATCAAACAGCCAGCGAGCGGGACGCCAGAACCCGACAAGACAGTGGTGAAACAGCCAGCGGGAGGGACGCAAGGACCCTCACAAGGGCTAGGCCCACACCTGTTGGGTCCAGCCGAGCCGAACGTCCCAAGCCAGTCGGTCTGTGTCCGGTCCTCTGTACAGCCTGAATCCCAAGACGTCGGTGTCCCAAGCAATGCACAGCCAACTCAGGTTTCGCACCCTCATCATCCCATTGCATTTGCCACGGGGGTAGGACCAAGTGTAGTGCCAGGAAGTCTCGGGGAAGGAGGTCACATTGCTGGTCTCCCAACAAACGCCACACAGACTCATGATGATGCAAGTGTAGATCGAGCACACAATGCCCGAGGTGCCACCATGCATCCAACGCCCCAACAGGTGCCAGAAGCTCACAGCCAGGCACAAGCAAAGTTGTGGGACCAGTCCACAGGTGCAATTCAGGCCTTTGCTACTGCTCTTGCACCACCATGTCCTGCTGCAAAGAAACCAGTATCTCCGATCCAACTTCCGCCTGAGGTCTGTTTTCCAGTATCGGATGTGCTGCAACCGGGACTCTTTGTCTATGACGTTGACAACCATCAGATCTGTAAGCATCAGCATGCTTCGACGGCCACTGTTCAAGATTGGATCCATGGTCTTCATGAGTTAGGCATCCAATATGCATGCATGTCAGATCTCATGGGACAACCGCTGAACCTGGAATCTCAATTGTCAGAATTAAAGTGGATCATTGTCAGTAACCAGGCACTGCCGGCACAAGACAGACTGCTGCACGATCGAGCTCATGTCATCACTGCGCTCCCACGGCATGAATCCATTCTATTGCAAGGAGGGGCAGTAGCAAGTGATGAAATGATGTACTACATGAGTGCTGTTGACTCAGTAGGTGTAGCTAAGTCTTGGCAGCCGTTGATCATCCACACATTGACAGACTTGCACACTGAGGCCATCGAGTGGCTGGGTGATCTTGCCAGCTATTCCTCCCATCATGAGTGCGGTATGCAAACAGTGGCCACTGAGTGGTGGGCTGAGGTACCAATTGAAGCAGTCGCCACAATGTTGTGGGTGAATCACCATTGGATTCCCATTTGGTTGGTCCCTGGCACGAGCACGTATGCTGTCACCACGACGGAGGAAGGAGCTGCCATGTGGAAATTGTTATTCCCAACGTGGGAAGGTGCCATCCATGTGAGTCCAGCACTGCCATCAGTTTTCCCAGAAGATTGCGGTTTCCAGGCATTTGCATGGTTGATCAGTCAATGCACATACACCCAAGGGTCATCATTGACACCAAGCGAAGCAGCAGGATGGAGGCAATTGTACTGGCAACAGGTCCTCATCAAGCCGCCCAAACATCTTGCACTGCAGTTGGGAGGACATTCAGAACTTGAGACGGCACTGCAAGCACTGCTCCGTGAACATGGAGTGTTTCCGGATCGAGTTCAGGACAGAGCTACTCAGGTCTTGAGATCATTGTCTTCCAGCGCAGTGGCAGGGGCTTTCAAATCGGCCAGACCTTGGCAACATTTGAAGCAGCTTGCATCAAATCACACTCCAATGCTGAGGTTGGTATTGGAAGATGAGCTCCAGTCCACCATCAAGGCACGCACCAGGCAAAAAGGTTCGGTCAAAGCCAAAGGAGCCTCCAAGGGACGTCCAGTGCCCCCAGCGCACTTGCATCCGCAAGACATTAGCATCCCACATGGCATTTTCAGGTTGGAAACAGGTGAACTGTTGCCACAACTGTCGGTAAAGCAAATTGGCCAGAATGCTAAAGGGGTAGTCGCGTTCACTGAAGAAGAGGTGCAGCCATACCTCAAGCATGCAGGCGGGGTAGGCCAAGGGTTGGGCTACTTGGTCCTATCCCCGTATTCAGAAGAGATCGTAGCCTCAGGGGAGGTCCACCGTTTTCCAGTTCAGAGCAAAATCACAGGTGAGCCAGTCTTAATCTCGGCAGTTCTGCTTCAGCAAGGACAGACAAAGGTAGTGCGCAATGTTCCTCAGCAGGCACCAGCGATCGACCAGATCGCCACACAAACAATTAAGATGCTGGTGTACAGGGACCAAACCACTGACTGGGACGAGGTTATCAGACAGCCGGTCAAGTATATCATCAGCAAGATTGAGGAGCTTCAGCACTGCAGAGACCCGAACTGCCAGTGCCACAGGTGGCACCCGACGGAGCTGTCAGACACTCCGATACTAGATCTGTGGCAGAGGGATTATTTGACAGTTCACTTCCAAAAGTCCAAGCCAGCAGAATCCCAGTTGTTTGCGGTAGCCATGCGAGTGCCCGTCCAGGTGTTCCAAGCATTGTTTCGCAGGTCAGGCCAAGATGGGATCTACACTGAGCCACGCACAGAGGATGGGCGAGGACAAGACCCGGCCTTCCATACAATTTGGATTCCGCGCAAGCCTTTCAGTGAAGTCGCAGCCCTGCAGTCTATGCAAGACACATCAGTCTCCCTGGTCAGAGTTGGTGCCCGCTACGGTTTCAAAGTCCCAGAGGCAGAAGCTGCGGCCGTTCATGAGAGGGTCAACCCAGGGGATCCGTACATTGCTGGGCCACATCGAACGGTCTATCATGTGGGACCGTTCCCATGGGGGACCACGAAGAAAGCAATTCAGCAGCTTTTCACACAATGGGGATGGGTGGCCAAAGCAATTCACTCGGCAGCCAAGGCCAAAGACTCCAGCGGACTGATGTGGTTGGTGCATGCTTCGGCACCCCCAGGACATCTGGTATATCAACTCCAACATGGAGATGTCATCATCCATCAGAAGCCTCCAAGCAACAAAGAGGTATGGAGACCACCCCAGGCTCAGGCATCCTCCAAGGAGATCCGCGCACATGCCCAGGATGATGTTTTCATAAATGACCCGTGGGCTGCATCCGCAAAGCAACTGACGCGCTCGAGTGAAGCTGCCTCCACAAGCTGGACTTCCCTCGAAGCCACCATTGATCAGAAAATCGCCCAGAAGCTCGAGCATCAAAGCATTGACAGGGATGAAAGCATGCAGCCGACCATGGAGCCACGTTTGCAGGCGTTGGAACAACAAGTGGCCCAGCTCCAACAGAGGTCAGTCCAGTTGGATGGAAAGGTCGACTTCCTTCATCAACAGGTCGAGCGCCAGACCAAACAGTTCGAATCATCCCTTGATTCCAAACTGTCTGAACAAATGCATCGCATAGAGATGCTCATGACCAAGCGGCCGCGTTCTCAGGAATGACAGCGCGGGTGGTGGAGGCCGAAGTGCTCCATGACACCCGTATTCAAATTGCTGCTCATGTTTGGTACAATGATCATCTCCAGCGCTCAGCCAGTGATGCCGTCAGAGAGCTTCAGTGGCCCAGTTTTGACTTTTGCGGACAGCACAAGCCAGTGCCTGCAGTCGGATGTGTTGATCCTCCACACACAAGATGCAGAAGAAGCCAATCGTGCCCCAGTTTTGCCGCAGCCCCACAAGTTCACACCCACCGGAATCAGGGCCACTCCGGTTGACCAGAATGCCCTGTCAGAAGTTGAGTTTGGTGAAGTAGGATCGATCTGTAAGCCAAACTACCAGTTTTGCAGCCAGTCTCACATTGAATTTGGCACCTCCAAGGCGGCATTTTGCCCCATCAGTAGCATGCCCAAGCCAGAAGGGCATAGCCTTTTCGAGTCCACGTGCATTCCCGGGACAATCGTCAGAGCCGGCAGTGAATTCAATGTCATGGAGCCACACGTGGCTCAGTTCACTAGCATCCAGGTCCCTCCAGTCAACCAGAAGTTTGTGGCCGAATCGCAGGTAGGGGATACAACGTTTGCTAGTATGACAAAAGTATGGAATCGTCCACAGTCTCACTCCATTTTTCCAGTTTCACAAGAGCTGTGTTCAGGCAGGAATGGACCCGCAATCGAAGCATGCATGGTCTTGTCTCACCAGTCAGAGCACAGTAGTACAGATGACCAGTTTTGTCACAACAGCATCCGAAGTCAGCCATTGACATGTGCCCACAAGGATCTTCCACGATCTGGCACCGCAGTGCTTTCTGAATGTTGTAATTCACAAGGGCCAGACCAAGTAGTTGATGTACCCAATGGACAAGTCGTAGGTAGCCATAGATCCTCGGTAAACCTTGCAGTCCAGCCAAGTGAATCCGGAATGAGGGCAACTCCGGAGGACCGTAATGCCCTCGTGAGGGGGGAAAAGCCTGAGAGCACTCGGGCACTCCAGGGAACCCCAGGGTCTACATGGCCAGGTAAGGAGGACTATCACCTCATGGACCCCAACCAAGCACCCGGAATCAGGGCCACTCCGGGAAACCAGAATGCCCTGCTCAGCGTAGAGCACCAAAGGCCACCGCAGACCCGGATTTCTCCGTCGGTGGGACTCCAGGCCTACATTGTGCATCATCATCCGAAAAGCCATGAGGAGGAACCCCTGAGTCTACCCACGGAGGAGGCAAGGTCGAGGTCGTGTTTGCAGCCAGACCCAACCTATCACCATGACACCCAAGCATTGGGTGGGTTGAGCGATAGATGCAGGCTTACATCAAGCCCACTCCCAATTGATATTACCCTCCCCGCCATTCATGATGTTCAGATCGCAGTCAGGGAAAGGGAATCACAAGAAAGTCGAAACAGCCAGCGGACAGGACGCAAAGACCTAGAAGAAAAGAGAAGCGGGTTGACCCACAAACAGCCAGCGAGCGGGCCGCTAGAACCCGACAAGAAAGGCATCAAACAGCCAGCGAGCGGGACGCCAAAACCCGACAAAACAGTGGTGAAACAGCCAGCGAGAGGGACGCAAGGACCCTCACAAGGGCTAGGCCCCCACCTGTTGGGTCCAGCTGATCCGCAAGTCGCCAGCCAGTCGGTCTTTGTCCGGTCCTCTGTACAGCCAGAACTCCAAGACGTCGGTGTCCCAGGTAGTGCAATGCTGACTCAGGTTTCGCACTATCATCATCCCACTGCAGTTATCATGGGGGTAGGACCAAGTTCCATGCAGGGAAGGATTGTCGGGGAAGAGGGTCACATTGGTGGTCTCTCAACAAACGCCACACAGACCCCTGACGCAGTAAGTGTAGCTCACGCACACTCCCGAGATGCCACCATGCAGCCAACGCCTCAACAGGCGCCAGAAGCTCACTGCCAGGCACAAGCCGAGCTGAGGGACCAGTCCACATGTGCAGATCAGGAATTTGTAGGACCCAATCTAGGTGACCCTAAGCTAGTCCCAAGGGCCCATAAATCCGGAATCAGGGCAACTCCGGAATACCAGAATGCCCTGCCAGACCAAAGTCTTTCTGCCTCGGGGCCAAGCGGATGCCCACCCACACGGCAGAGGTCCGTCAGGAAAGAGGAGGCCCAGACCATGTTGGACAACGAAATTGTATCATTCATGGCAGTTGGCCCCCAAGTCACCCGAGGGTACAACTCGAACTTGGCCAATGACCGGAACATTGCAGTTCAGACGGATGATGAACAAGATCCAGAAGAAGAAGCTGAGTCCTCATCCAGTGAAGATGATCCAAGGTGGAAAGATTTCTACATTTACACAGTTCATCAGCCACCCACTCAGCGGTCTCTCAACATGGTAAGCAGCCCTTTGCAACACTATCAGTGTGCCACTGCACTCCAATGGACTACGGCTCAACTCAGTGCCAGGTATGAGGTCAATCCGACACCTGAGGATCTCCATCAGTCAGGCATGGGAGGGATGCTTGCACGATATCATGAAGACCCACCGCCGGGTGAACTTCGCATGGCACTCATCGATGTAGAATTTCCCCCCAGCCCCAAGCTGGGATGCCGAGATCATACGCTCCGCAATGTTCCTTCCCCAGACATTGACTAACCACGAATTCCTGGAATCAATGCACCTGATGCCATATTGTAGATATGCACATCGACCTTGCTTCTTGCAAGTAGGTGGACGCACATGCAATTTGGATGCACCCGCACAGTTGATTATTCATGACGGGGAATACCTCCGAGTAACTCTCCCACCTCCCAATGATGAGCACGAAGATACTCCAACAAGATGCATTGCTATGGCATGCTATCAAGGACTAGAACCCCAATTCTTCTCTTGCTTTGGATTCTTGGTGGAAGAGCACAACCTGTGGTCCATGCCAAACCCAAGCCAGGTGCTAGTAGTGGATTCCCAAGTCACAGACACGGAAGACATGGAGGAGGACCGAATTGAGCTGCTGCAAAGAAAGGCGAAGCGCCGCGAGCAGTTGCTGACGCCCCTTCAACAGGAAGGAAGTAGGTCATTCCTTCATTTGCACAGGCTAGGTGAAGCATCCAAACCAGGCCCAGGGCCACCACAAACAGGTGATTGGGTCATTGCAGCAGTCAATCCCACCGGTCTCTCAGGGAAGGCCAAACAGTTTGGCGATATGCCAGGAGGAATATATGCAATATCCGAAACTCACTTGTCAGCCCGAGGACAAGCAAGGTTCCGAGAGGAACTGTTCCATGCAAAATCTCCCCTCAAACTGTACCCAGGGTACCGAGCCCCCCTGAAGAAGGATTCGATTCAGGCTGTGGGGGGTAAGCATACAGGAGTTGCATTCCTCACAGATTTCCCCACGAGACCAATCACAAGTGGCTGGAATGAAGAACTGTACCAGACCAGCAGAATCCACGCTGCGGTGTTCATGGTCCAAAACACCTGGATTGCGGGAGGCGTGTGCTATGGCTATGCCAAAGATGCGGAATCGCCCACAGTTCAGGAGCACACCAATACTCTTCTTCAAGAAGTTGCCAGGCAGGTGATGCACGGTTTCAAAGGCCCAGCATTCATCGCAGGAGACTTTAACCAGGCTCAAGGGGTGCTCTCGGAAACCATCAGATGGGAGCAGCAAGGGTGGAGAGATGTCCAAACATGGGCAGCAGAACGATATGGCATCAGCCCAGGAGTGACATGCCAGTTCACATCCCGTAAGGATTTCGTATACCTATCCCCTGAGTTGCAAAGACTGATGTCCAATTGCTCCAACACCTTTGACCGATGGCCAGACCATTCAACCCTCATGGGGACGTTTGTAAACCCAAGTGCCCCTGAGCCACTCCCCAAATGGGCTAGACCCGCACCTATCGACTACAGCCAGCTCGACCCCAAAGCAATTGCATCCACGCCTTGCTCCCGAGCACCAGAACGGGAAGACCCAACAGAGCAATACAAAGCTATTTGCCAGCGCTTTGAACAACATGTCCATGAATGCCTCAGAGCAAAAGGAAAGATTGGTCTCCAGCCAAGCCAAAAAGGCAGGGGCCACACGTTGCACCGGACTTTCCATCGGCAGGTAATAGCACCGGTCAAACCAGCAAGGCAAGGGGATTTTCACCCATCCATCCACACATGGTCATTACTGCACAGCCGTTGGATTACCCAGTGTCGAAGGCTCCAAAGCTATGCAAAGCATGTCGCCAAAGGAAGCCAATCACCCAATGCGACCGAGCACAGAGCTGCCTTGTGGAGAGCTATAAGAAATGCACTGGGATTTACCGGAGGGTTTCCCCAATGGTGGAGCGAACAAGCCAGTGATCATCCCAACCTCATCCCATGGCTCCCATTTGGCCCACCTGATGCCGACACGGCCAAGCATATCAGTGACCACTTCTATGCAATCCTGAATGCCATGGAAACCAGCATCATCAAACAGCGAGTCGCCCAAGCCAGACAATCCAGGATCGCAGATACCAACCGAGTGTTCAAGGATGTGAGAAGACCCATGCCGGTGCCAGTCAGCATGTTAGTCGCCAAGGCCTCCACTCAGGTTACAGCGATCGTAGATGAGGGATCAGTCGAGGTGGCAGATTCCACACCAATCCAGGAGGCCTCGGTCCTGGAGACTCGGGCAGGGCCGATGGAGGTGATACATATCGAGGCTAACCAGATCTGGTTCACATCTCCGCACTCGCTCGTCCCCGGTGACGAGGTAGCCATCGTTGAGTTGCAAGGCCGGGTCCAAGAAATCCACAATGCATTCCTCCAGGAATGGACCAAGCGATGGGACCGGCACAGGCATTTGCCGGCCGACCACTGGGAGGAGGTCATAGGGTTAACCCAAAACCTCCTACATGCAGAGCCGATGGAGCTGGCCCCTCTCTCAGTCGAGAAATGGAAGCGTGCTCTCCAATCCAAGAAAGCCACCGCAGCGACAGGATTGGACGCACTGGCACGCAGAGATCTCCTTGCATTCCCCCATGTTCTGCATGAACAGTTGCTGGACATCTTCACAGGTGCAGAACGCTCCGGGCGATGGCCCAAGCAATTACTTCAAGGAGCAGTGCATGCATTGGAGAAAACAGCACATGCAGAGAAGGTGTCCCAGTACAGGCCGATAACGATAATGCCATGCGCATATCGTACATACTCATCCCTCCGAGCAAAAGAGGTCCTTCAACACTTAGCAAAGGTTCTGCCGCCAACCTTGTTAGGTAACGTCCCTGGCAAACAGGCCATCGGGTTGTGGTGGACACTTCAGCACCGGATCGAACAAGCCATGTATGCAGGAGAGCCATTGACAGGAGCGGTATCAGACTTGTGCAAAGCATTCAACCACCTGCCGCGCACGGTGACGTTCCAGGCGGCCCTGGCGTTGGGAGTGCACCCGGACATCGTGAGGGCATGGGCATCCTCCACGGTGCTTTTGCAGCGACATTTCGTGGTGCGTGACTGTCCATCAGCAGCTCAGGTTACCTCAACCACAGGGTTTGTTGAAGGATGTGGCATGAGTGTGGTAGGCATGGTTCTAATCAATGCACTGGTCCATGCTTACATGCAATATCAGCACCCTTGCACTGTCTTCACCACATACGTGGACAACTATGAGCTGCAAGCGGCCACCGTGGAACAAACCACCCAAGCCCTAGCTTCCCTCCATGGGTTTTGTGAATTGCTTGATGTGCAGCTCGATGTCAACAAGACCTATCATTGGGCATGTGATGCAACCGGCAGGGCCCACCTGCGTGCCCAACAAGACATCCCAGTCAAGGCAGCAAGAGACCTTGGAGCTCACATGCAATACACAGCCAACCAAACCAATGGAACAGTCCTAGCAAAGTTTCGCCAATTACCAGAGCTTTGGCACAAGCTAGCTAGAAGCCATGCCCCACAAGTTCAGAAACTCAAGGTGCTCAGGGTGGTGGCATGGCCCAGAACATTGTACTCAGGATCCATTGTACACATCGGGCCTGCGCATTTTGATGAAGCGAGGGCAGGTGCCTTCAAGGCTCTAGGCATGCAAAAGTCAGGAGCCAACGCCCAAATTTCCTGTCCCTAGTAGCTACAGCCAGTTCAGACCCAGAATTCTTTGCCCTGTGGAATGCAGTTTCCCAATTCAGGCGACACATCACTGAGGACCTCTTGGACCTCACATTGCACCAAGCCGCAGTCACGCCACCCAGAAAGCGCAAACCAGGCCCGGGAGGTGTGCTCATCACACGCTTGGAGCAGGTATGCTGGACATATGCCGCCAATGGCATCTTCCGAGATGGAGAAGGAGGCACATTACACATCTTGCACACCCCCAGACAGGAGTTGAAAGCCCGTTTGACAAGGGCATGGCAGCACGCGGTCGGAAGAAGGTGGGAACACAGGAAGGGCTTCAAGGGCCTCAGGTTTGTGTGCACTCATTTATCCAAAATTGACACGACCAAGCACGCGCCGGATGCAGTAGGGTTCCTTCAAGTTGCACAGACAGGAGCATTCTACACAGCAGATTGCCTGAAGCACTCTGGCTTCACAGATTCATCCCTTTGCACTCGGTGCTCGGCCGAGGACTCAGTCGAACACAGGCACTGGCAATGCCCTGCCACGGCGCAAAGTAGAGCACTCATCCCGGGTCCAGTCCAAGAGAAAATTGACACTATGGACCCATGCTTGCGAGAACATGGATGGATGCCAGAGCCATGGGAAGTGAGAGAGTTCAAAATGAGCCTGAAAGACATCCCAGATAGAATGTGCAACTATGTGCACGCGTGGAAGCAGGCGCATCTGGACCTCTTCTGTGATGGCACTGGCCTGGATCCCAAGCAGCCCCAAACCAGATTGGTCGCATGGGCAGTGGTCCTTGCAGGGATTGACCCTCAATCCCCACACATACCCTTGGCGTGGGGAGGAGTGCGAGGCCAATGGCAGACGGTAATGAGGGCCGAACTGATGGCCTTTGTATCAGCACTTTGTTATGGTGTGTCCACAGCAGCCACCTTTGCCATCTGGAGCGACTGCGAAGTCATTGTGAAGCGTGCCAGGCGCATCCAGCAGGGAACTTTTGAGGTCACATCAACATGCACAGACCATGACTTGTGGATGATTGTACAACAGATCATTCCGTCTCCTCAGATATGCAGTCTGCATCACATCAAGTCGCATCAAACCTATGCAGGTGAGGAAGCTTGGCTCCAGTGGGCATGTTCAGCCAATGACACAGCGGACCTACAAGCCTCATGGGCGCTGGAACAATTGCCAGCTCATGTGCGCGATGCCCAACAAAAAGCATCCAAGGCAGTCACCATGGCACAGCAGGTAGTCCAGCACGTGCATGCACACATGGTTAGAGTGGCTCAACTCTCAGTCGTAGCACCAAGCCCCGTGACCCCCACAGTGTACCGACTTCCAGATACAATGATCCTGGATTGGAAAGCAGTGGCCGACACCGCCAGGGTGGAAGCTCCTGAAAATCTAAGGTTTCAAAAATGGCTGACCATCTTGCAATGGATGGGAGACCTGCAATGCCCCAATGCAGCCCCGAGGTGGATGAGCTGGTTCGAGCTCCTGGTCTCTTATCAACTACACTCGGGCGAGTGGGGTCCTGAGAGTACTTCAAGCCATAACACATGGAGAATGCACCCGCAGTTGCAGGAGTACAATGGCAAGCAGATGCTGAGATCATGGGCAGCGTATTTGCTGAACCTCCTCAGGCTCCATTATCCCAACTACAAGCCAGTAGACGGGAGACCATCCAATCCGAGATTTCACTGCTGGACTATGGGCATCCTGTGCAGAATCACGGAAGCCTCCGCAGACGCCGTTCGTCTCTGGTTGGACGCCACTTTTGGAAACAGCAGGATTACAAAAATGGCAGCGCTGCACCAATGCGGCCCAGCAGAAGCAGTGCGGCCCGTCCAGAGGGCGCCCAAGGAGCATGGGCTCCATAGGTTCTGGCAAAGCCAGAGATAGCGCATAGCTATGGTTCACGCAACTGGCAGTCCGCAACAGCTAACTGCCAGTGCCGGATCACAAAAGGCGCGACAAAAGGTTTTGGGCGTTGCTCAGGTGAAATTGTCGGGTTGTATGATGCATGCACGGTACGTCGCTGACAATACAGATCATTTGACCATTTTTGTAGCTTATCTTACGTAGGTTTTAGATTCCAAACAATAAAAGCTCTTTATTCTAGTTGTTGCATTTCCATTTCTACCGATCAACATTCTAACATTCTCATCTCCGATGGGGTCTGACTTGGTTCAAGCGAAACTTTGCAGGAACCCCAATATTTGATGGGTGAACACCATGATATGCTCTTAATTTTCCCTTTAAACCAGCCCGGTGGAAAAATCACTGACGATGCCTATCTCCGCGTAATCCTCCTTTTTTGGTTCTGACCTTCCCCAGAAAGATTGAAGTTGCTCAAATTCGACATCTCAGCCTGTCATAGTCCTGCAAGAAAACGCCCGCTGCCGCGCCGCCAGTCGGCCACTGTGCCCACAAGTTTCCAGAGACATCCTTTGGGTAGCAGGTCTTTCAGATTTTTCTTGAGTTCATCCCTTTCATTCCAATCTTTCCAACGCATTTTCGGAAGGAAGTACCATCTCACGGAGGACTTGTCGGAACAAAAACCGCCATTTCCAAGATGTTTCAGGAAGATTTTCAGGGACTCCCCAGGGCCGAAAAACGCCGCGGTCCACGTGTCCCACGTGTCCCACTCTCCCCGTGCACGGTGTCGTGGTTCCGATGGAGCTGCCAGCGTTGCCGCCGAAAAGCTCCAGCCGCGATGCGCTGATTCCCGCCTTTCGGGGCCCGACGAAGCGCTCCAATTGGGTGGTGCCTGGCCGGTTCCTCGAGCTGTGGGAAGCCACGGAGCCACATCTTCGGTGACTTCAGGAGAAAGATAAGCATTACGATCGTTTTTGGGGAGTTTAGGGAATTCTGAGCTACAGTCTCATAATGTCTCATATATCCAAGAATATTTTCATTGGTCATCTTCTTTCCTTGATGACCTTGTAATGGTGGGCAGGACTGGGGAAAAACGGCGAGGTCATCAAGAAAAACGGGGATGTAACTGCAGAGCAAAGAAAGATGTGGGGATAGTATCTGGGTAAGCAACACGACTGGGGAATACCGGGGTATATGCAACACAATTGGACTACCACAGAGAGAGAGAGAGAGAACTGAGGATATATCAGCAACTGGATTTGGGGATATTAGCTATGCAGCACATAATTATGATACAGTAGATTTAAAGAGGAAACTACCCATATAATATTTGGATATTTGGGATGTAACTTAGTAACCGACAATAGTTGGGATATGTTGGGATAGAGTCGAATAGAGGGAAGAGAAGTGGGCGGTAAACAACAGTAACAGCAGTGCGAATGTGACAAAGATGCGGAACCTGAAACACCTGGTCCGCTCAATGAACTTTGGTGGAAACTAAATTCCTGGCTTCCGGTTCCAGTCGGGCTGCCAGCAGTTTATCTCACGCATGGTTCGTGAATGCAACAACTACCACATTGGGAATGCTAGGAGTTTAAGTGGGTTCATTCCAGGCGTTTTCTCACTGGTTCCTCTTTGCAGGTCACTGGGTGACCAAGATGGCATGAGTATCGGACATTGCCCACCCTCGCCCCAAGAGGGCATAGTTATTCTAGAAGAACAAAGGACCCGTAATTCCGTGGCTCCACGTGTCTCGAGCCGATTCAGTCACAGCGACACTTCTTGTTACTGTAGGTTCTTCTCATCTGAGCTGTCTCATTTTAGGGACCTTGAGGTACTATTTTCTTTTGCTGGATTCTGAGAGTTCTGGATGATTGAATTAAAAGGATTAAATGGATGGATTGACCTAATGAATTTAACCGATTGAATCTCCAAAAAGGCTCCGGGGGATTGAATGGATTACCCGGTTTCATGGATTTAAATGATTTAATCCCCTAAGCCGCTGGTTTTTTAATGTCTCCCCATTTTTGACCCACAGCGAGCCATGTTCAGATGGCTGAGGCTGATGGCGGGTGATCGAAGCAGTTTGGATTCAGAGGAGACGCTCAAAGCGATTTTGAAAGCAGGTGTCACCTGCATCGTGCCTGGTCAGCAGCGGTCAGCATGCCACTCCCAGGAAACTACGTTGGATTTTAGGTCAAGAGTTGGGGTAGTGTGTCCCAAGTCACATTGCGAGTCGAAGCGTTTTTTGAAGGGACTGTAATCTCCCGCAATTGCATGCGTGATGGTCCCATTTTTGGAGACTTCAAACACATCACCTTGAGTTGGTTGGTGGTTGTTAGGTGATGTTCAAACAGGACATCTCACCTTGTTTTGATTAAGCCTGGTACTGTAATCCCTGCCCCAATAAATCCTAGTATGTCTAGTATAGGATCTATTCTTCTTGGGGTCCCAAGACTTGGAGGTATTTCCCCGAACTCCAACAGTCAATGGATTGGTTTTCGCCATCAAAATATGGGGCTTTCAACCGCCATTTTTCCTTTGAACATTGATCCATTGATCCATCCATGATTCATGGGTGATCCACATCCACCCTTTTTGATTCCCTCATTTTTCTCTGACCTGGCGGGCTTGGGTCCCAGAGTCCCAGAGTCCCAGGCATTTTCCGATTTCCGTGAGGTCAATCTGCAGTCCAGGCAGGAGACGAGTGCGGCAGTGGACTATAAGAAGCGCGCACGGGCGCTGAACGCAGGCTGTTCCTTCATGGAGCAACCCATCCCGGACCAGGAGGCTGGGGGGGATTTCCCCTGAGGATGGTTGGGAGCAGTCGGGAGCAGCAAAAAGTTGCTGGTGGTTCCCTAGGTTTGTTAGCTAAGTTAAGGTTGATTAGTAGATTCACTTTGGGTTTCTGGTAGATATATCATGATATATCATAATAGATGGGTTTATAACTTATAAATAGTGAGACATCACCTTGTGGGGATGGAAAGAGCAGTATCATCGGCCAGTTCTCAAGTGTGGTATGAATGCGCTATGAAGGATGTGATTGGTGGAGTAGGATGTTTCAGGCAGGGAACACCAGATATGGCACTGGCATGGAGCAAATCACACCCCCAGATAACTTACAAATGCAAGAAGAAGAACAGATGAATTTGATACTAAAAATAACGAGCTGAAGAATATGGTTTCACAATGTTTCACATCCATTTCTGACTGTGGAAAGTTCTCCTCAAACTTGGACACCCCTAAAAAACGAAAGGCTTCATCCCAAAAACGACCCACCGTGGGTCTCAAGCTTTCAGTTTTTTTTGCCCTGGCTCCACCTGCGTTTTTTTTTCCCCTTTCTTCTCAACTTTTTTCAATTTAGGGACAACCTCAAGAAATTCCTTGACATATTCTCGTCTTCATCGTTAAACATTGCAATCTCCCGTAGTGTCCCCGATTTGGGTTTTACATGCCTACATTTTGTTGGTTCCAATCCCAATCCCCATGTCGGTTGGTCAATTCAGTAGAATTCATAGTTTTTGCTCGAACACATATCGCAATTTCTGAATTTATTTCTGGGCACCCGCGTCAACTTAGCTATCATGAAATTAGTTATATTAATCTCCATAATACACATATATATATATATTATATTTATATTATATTATATTAAATTATATTATATTATATTATATTAATCTCCATAATACATATATATTAATCTCCATAATACATATATATTATATTATATTATATATTATATGATATATTATATTATATATTATATTATATTATATTATATATTATACTATATTATATATTATATATTATATATTATATTATATTATATATTATATATTATATTATATTATATATTATATTATATTATATATTATATAT
>Ga0126342_10007615_pt1 | contig 19378 bp, 14 predicted proteins | sample Cyp1metagenome_FD_92528 | JGI IMG/M metagenome (GOLD analysis project Ga0126342, IMG submission 92528) | Coral microbial communities from Lord Howe Island, Old Settlement Bay, Australia - Cyphastrea 1 metagenome | ecosystem: Host-associated > Invertebrates > Cnidaria > Coral ... | reverse complement strand
CGTGGCAAACCCGCATGTATCTACTGCAGCCACAACTCTCACACCACCATTCATCAGGTAAAAGTCATCAGATGTAAAGTCTCACACCACCCTTCATCAGGTAAAAGTCATCTCATGTAAAGTCTCACACCACCCTTCATCACGCAAGAGTCATCAGATGTAAAGTCTCACACCACCCTTCATCAGGTAAAAGTCATCAGATGCAAAGTCTCACACCACCCTTACTTCATCAGGTAAAAATCATCCGTAACTCGGAAGATTGCTTCCCGATTTCCTTTGATAATATGTGTGCGTATATATTTTATGCCCATATTAATCCAACTGTTTCTTGCTTTGATCCACGTTTTTACTTCGGCTTGACCGGTTTCAAGGGCTCACCAGGTTCAAAGCTCTCGGACCTCACTGTACTGTGACAGCCGCACGGCTGGCTTCTGTGACGTCGTGGTCTGCGTTTCACGCAGCAGCTGGTTATGGAGATGTTTTGAAGTGCTGGAATGTTACGCAATTTTTGTGAAGCCATGTCATCAATCGCTAGCTTTTTTTGATGCTTTACCACCCATAGAAATGGTAAATTTTGGGATGGTTTACCACAAGACTATCAGCATTTTATGGCTGGATTCTGAAACCATCCCCACACAGTAGCTGTTTAGCATTGGGTGGGATGGCCAATAATATGAAATTTAAGCGTTTCTCGAAAACAAAATGTGATTATTTATCACCACTTGATGCCAATTATCATGGGAAAAATGATTTCCGGTGGGCAGCAGTGGTTTCTGTTGGCTGAACTAAACCCACTAAAAGACATCCATGAAGCATAGAATTATATTGGATTATGTCATTGCCACAAACCCACATTTCGTGATATTGGAGTTATGTGGTCCCCAATTTAGTGACAAAATCAGCGACAAAATCCCATTGTTTGGTCCCTGGAAGGATCGTTGATGGGCCATTGAATATGGTGGGGAAATCAGTTCTCTAGGAAAAGATGGGAAAATTCATCTAGAACATGTATGTTATGTATGATATATATATATACACATACATCATATTGGGTTCATCCCTATAATCATAAATCGATGATGCATATATGTATGTTATGTAAGTTCTGGGAATGATCATCCCTATCATACATATATGCTATGTTATGTAGAATTGCATCATCTCTATAATCATATAATTCCCGCGGAAAATCATCGGAAAATCATAGGATAATCATATAATTCTTCGGGAAATCCTCTATGAAACCATAGAGAAACATACGGGAAAATACCAGCACGAAATGGAGGGTTTAGTTCGCTGGGAACATCGAACATCATCGCTGTTGAGGATTTGCACCATAGATTTTCAAATGAAGATCATGGGTTTGTCCTGTAAATTTTCGTTTCAACCAATCCATTGATAGATTGGTATATTGTATAAGATATAATATTTACATGTAGACGGTTGACTCCTAAAAGCGACCAAACATTTGTAGGTTCGTTTCGCACCCCTTTTTGTTTGATTAGCATACCCACATCAAAGTGCGTCGATACATTCCCGGCTCAAACACATGCAATCTATCGACTGCAGGGCCACTCGACTCAATTGCGAAATGTCAATTCGCTGAGACCAACGACCAGCATCGCAGCCATAGTAGCATCGCAGCGAGACGTTGTTTCGTACTTGGAATTGACTCGACCAGTCACAGAATTTGTTGTTGAGTAAACCGAATAGCAAATGGTAGGTTAATACATTTATGGCCCGAAATACCAGTTGTTTTTGTACTTATAACCCCATAAAAATTGTTTATGTATAATCCCATAGAAATAACCAGTTATTTCACCATGGGTAATTCGTAAACGGCCATAACTATATATATATTTATATATATTATAATATATATATATATGTTTATTTATCTATTTCACTCCATTAACTATAGTTCTATCTGCAATAAACTGTAGTTTAATAGCATGTTTCCGTGTGGCTGAAAAAAGCAGCTCCAGTCAAAGGAGCCGAGTTTGAGCCTTGACCCGAGCCTTCGAGAAAAACCATGCTAGTCATAAGTGTACACTAGTCATCTAAACAAAAACTAGTTATATAATGTTATATGTACTGTATATATACTGTATATAGTTCCTAGTTACAATACACCAGGTCATTCCCATGTGTTTGAATTCATGAAAATCTTCACCAAGTTACCTATCGTTTGGGGGCCACCTGCCGTAGCTTACTCAAAATCATCATTTTTTGGGGTACTGTGCTTCTCAAACCCGAGATGTAGTTGTTGTTCTGACGGACCAGAACTAGTTCCTCTTCAATAGGCAGAGCATCTATCATCAACAAACTGCCTGAAATATTCATTTCTTCATGTAATATGTGTAAGGATGTCTTAAATTTAAGATGAATGTTGAATATTTTTCATCAATACCAGGATTTCTCGTCACCACGTACGTGCCCAGAAGAACGCCAAGCCAACCGACCCCCATTGAACAATGGGACTCCCATGGATCCCCACAGGAAAATTAGCTGATCTTCGCCCATCCAACTGTAACCACCAACTCCATCCGCCCGGTTATAAACCAGGTTTGTACCTTGTTAGTTGACTATACATCTTTGTTTGTCTGTCTGTCTGTTTGCTTGTTTTTCTTCTTTGCTCGTTGCTTACTCAGTTGCTTAGTTACTTTGCTGCTTACTTAGTGAGTTTGTTGCCCAGTTATCATGCAAGTTTGAGGGTACCTCCCTACGTGTGTGGAATCAGAGCCTCTAATAGATGAACGCTTCGATCCACTGATGTTGTGGACAATCTGGGTCTTATGATGATGTTTTATGAGGTGTTTAGCTGGTCGATTTTTTGCAGCTGCCTAGTTCTTAATTGGGGTTCCTTTGATACAGCATTTTTGAACCATAGACATTTGATTTAGAATAGTTCTTCATCATTTTTAGGATGTTGAGACCCCGTCTCCCCGGGCTGAGTTTTCAGTCGCAGTTTCCACCAGTGGCAATCCCAATGAAAACACCTTTTCCAAAAACCAACAGAGATGGCATTCAATGTCACCGCCATGACTCCAAACCATAAACTTTCAATACTGATAGAACTGGTCGAGTCGATTCAATGGAACCGGCGATGCAAATACAAAGCTTTGCCAATAGAACTCCCGGCGAACGGAGCTGCGCTGCCGCTGGCTGCGCTGGTGCCAACTGCCTGGAAGATGGTTCCCTTTGGAATCTGACAAGATGCTGGCCTCCACTGCGTTTTGTGTGTTAAAACATGTTGAAACCAAAGAAATGGTACACATCTATGGCGACCGAAGGCTGGCCCTTTCAGGCGTTGTGAAATGATCCTTTCTGATGGTTTTCACTCATCCCGTTTATTTCGGCCTCAGAGATTGAACATGATGGAACCATCAAGATCATCACGATTCACTCTTGGATGTACTGTATCCAATAATATCGGTAACATATATATACATATATATATACATATATATATACATATATATATATACATATATATATACATATATATATATATACATATATATATATATATATACATATATATACATATATATATACATATATATATACAGTAATCCATAGTGGGTATTATGTCTATGTATATTGTCATTATATATGTATACAGTATACTATTTTTTTGTATATACATTGAAGTATCACATTGAATCTGGATAAAATTCACGACCTCACGTCGCAACCTGGGATCATGCTTTGGATTGGGCCCCAAAAAAAAGCAAAAAACTCAGTTTTGCGAATGGTTAGTAAAAAAAAATGCCTCGAATCATTGACGTAAAGCTCCTTTGGCAAAAGGTTTTTTCAAAGTTCAACATGACAAATTTCATCCAATGTATATATATATATACAGTTATATATGATAATAATGACAATGATAATAGTATTTCTTGTCCTTTGCGATGGCGATCCTACTCTTCTAGGAGCCAGGATGGGACTTCAAGAGAACGACCAAAAGGGTGGCTGCTTCTCAGAATCTTACATGGCCAGCATCGTCTATTTATCTGTTGCTTTTGTTTCCGTGATATTCCTAGATATGATATCTACATAATATATATATATGCAGTATATTTGCTTGTGTGTGTATCCATATGTGTATGTGCAAAAAAGTGTATGAGTGTTTAAAAAAATGTTGAGGTATAACGACCTCACAACGTGCCGCCACTGAAACGAATTGACGACCAGTAAGGTATTCAGTGACCTGACCCATACCAATGCAGCAACACTAGAGATGTAGCCAGCAGTATGGAGATATATGGAGATTCAACAAGTGTTTGGTTTGGGTGTAGGTCGTGATCCAACGCGGAATACCAATCGGCCAAAAAAATGATGGCTACGAAAAAACAGAGCAAACAGTCACTTTCACAGGCGCGGATCAGGTGTGAAAATCATGGATGGTAACTCTTGGTTGATTTCCCTATGTTTGTTGCTCAACCTCGAACCTGCATTTTGGCCTACACTAGCCTCTAGAAAGATAGAAAATTCAATTTATATGATTTTATATGCCACTATTTTGGTGGGATTTGACTCGGTATAGTTTTTATTGCTGGTGATTTTTTGGTTCGATTTTTTCCAGATGTGAGGATGTTGAAGCCTTGAACACATGTAGGTGTGTCTGAAAATATGTTCTACCTTCAAACCCATTGGTTTATCAACATTATCACTATTAAGATGGCGATTTCATAGTAATTTTGGGGGTATACCTCACTTTCAGGCACACCCAGTGTTCAAGTCTTTGGTGACGCCTGGAGTCAGCATCAGTCAGCATGGCACAGGCCTCGGCTACTCAGCATTTCATGACTGTGCCACATCAATGGCCATGTCCAAAGATGGGGGATGCCCGCAGATCATCGTGTCTCAATATTGCTGTTTGCTTATTCAACATAATAACTGGTTCGTGGTGACTGGAACATGTTTTATTTTCCATATATTGGGAATGTCATCATCCCAACTGACGAACTCATATTTTTCAGGGGTTGAAACCACCAACCAGTTACCGGTTGTTTATTCAACATAATAACTACGGAACATGATACATTTATAGATGGTTTATGGTGATTAACTGATTTACCTTTTAAATATGGTGATTTTCCAGCGCTTCATTTTTCATTTTTCCGGATGCAACGTACATCAACTTACCTAAATCTGATGAACACTGAGAGTAAACTTACTGGTGCTTAGTAGGGAATTGATGAGAATGGGAGTTGCTGGGATTATTATTAGTGATTATGGATTAGCATCAGTAAAACGATATTGGGAATCCCAGTTCGTTAGATATGGCCATATGGTGAAGCATGTTGATCATCCGCTGGATTCTGGGATGTCCTGGGTCTCCCCAGGCTCCCGAAAAACTCACTGGCTCATGCTAGCTGAATACCAGAAAACGACGAATTTCGTAGTTATATATTCAATTATTCAATGTTATTCATGAGTTGAGTAGTTGCTTCACTATTTTGGGTGTTCACCGTAGCTCGAGGGATTTATCGCAAAGTGGGACTACTGTTGATGGTTTTTGGAGTTTTTTGGAGGATCATCCTGGTCATTTTGAGACAGTCTTACTCGCCTTCCAAAGAACCAGATTGTGGAGATACCCACTACTATTTCATTCTAGTGTAGAAAAAAATATGTTAGGCCCAAAAGACAAATATACCTATCCAGCATGGTTTGAGCATGGCTTGAGCATGCTTCAAGTCGTTCTAGTATTGTCATTGTTGTAGTATTCCACTGGGTTGGTTCAACTAGAAATACTCAGGAGACCAGAATGTGTTTTTCCAGTAAATATACGGTGTTCCTGCTATTTTTCCCTTGCATCCAGACTGTATGTATGTATTTCTATATATTTCTATCATGACAAACCTCCCAATGTGTATTCATCAATAATGATGTATATATTTGTCATGATACATATTCTATGTATTTAATCATCACAATGATCATCATCATCATCATCACGGGTACTGAATTTGCGGATAATCCCGAATGGTGCAAGATGTTTTTTTTGATGATGGTGGTATCAAGAGGAAAAAACAAACATGTGCGAGGATCAAAATTGGAGAATGTTTATATTGAATTCCAGATTGAAAAACATAATTAGATCAGAATTTACTGTTCTTTGTGTTTGAAGAGTTTAGGACTAGGGGACTGGCTCTGCACACAAGGACTACAGTTGTTGGATGACCATGCCACATCCTGCATGTGCAGCATATGTACCAACATGTACCAACTTGAGAAAAAAAACAAAATTTAGTCAAACGTACTGTACATGTAGTCTGTTTGGTTGGCGTCAAACTTGCCTCATGTTTTTTCAACTTTGGAAACATGATCAGAGAGGCCCCAGCGCACCAAAACCTTGAAAGTGCCATGGCTGTATTGCCCGGGCAACAGAACTTGATGGCTGGATGGAATGTCCCGCGCATGGCAGCGTAGCCAACAGCAATTTCTGGCTCCAGTCCCAGCAGGCGTTTGGAGCTGATCACATGCTTTACCTCATGCCTTTCATGAAATATCAAACTATTTAACTCCATTTCTAGTAAATTCCCATTATATAGTTATATCAGTTATATCAAGCGAAGTATGGGGATCAGTGAGATTTTCTTTATTTGATATGATGTAACCAAAGAGCTTCGCACACTGATGATGTCATAAGGGTTGTTGATGATGATGATGATGATGGATGGTGATGATAATGATGATGATGATGATGGATGGTGATGGTGATGATGATGATGATGATGGTGATGGTGATGGTGGTGGCGGTGATGCTGTTGATGATGATTATTATGATGATTATGATGATGATGTTGTTGTTGGTGGTGGCGGTACTGATCCTTGTTCATTTAGATTTTTAATGACATGATTTTATCACAATAGTAATTATGATAATCCATGTGTTTACTACTGTATCCATATCGGATTCTGTAGAAATATTATTGTCCATCCCATTTTAGATTTTCACATCAACGGATTTCATGATCTGGATAATTTTAACATGTCCATTCGATTAAAATGAGTAGCCCCTTTAAATATCCTTTATATCTCCATATTATGCTTATCCATTATTTGTATAGCATAAGTATAAGTATCATATACCAATATGTATGTATAGCTAGTATAATTCTTGCTATATTATGTATACGCAATGTTATCATAACTCTTAGAAAACTATTAGATAACTACAGTAATTACATTATTTATATATATGTATGTAATGTATGTATGTATGTATGTATGTATGTATGTTATTACTAGTATGTTTATTGTTATATCATAACTATTGATATATAGCTATTGTTATACCCAATTATCCCCATGCTATTATTCCCATCATTCGAAAGAGCCTTGATATTCCTCTGATTCCTGGGGTTGATGCTGGTTAGTTAGCATCAAAACCAACGATTGGTGGCTGGAAAAAGATAAAAATTTGGGTATATACAGTATTGTATATATACTACCATCTGGTTATTTAACATAGCCATGGAAAATCCCTTATAAATGGAGGTTTTAATGGGACCATGGTGTTATATATATATACCGTGGATAAAAATCGCAGCAAAACCGAAAGAAATCACCAAGAAGAATGAGTATAACCAATATTAAACAATGAAGATAACTGGTTGGTGGTTTGGAACATTTTTCCATTCAGTTGGGAATAGTAACCGCAACTGACTTTCATATTTTTCAGAGGGGTTGAAACCACCAACCAGTATGTATATATATATAGATATATATATATATATATACATATATTCTGATATGATATATTATAGATATGCATATCCAATACACAATTTACACATAATATATATATAGACATGATATTTTACATATATGGTCTACAGCCCATTTATGAACTTAACATATTTATGTAATGTTCATCACTACGTGGTTTGATGATCCATTTTTGCAGGGTTGTGTCAACTATCAACCCGTTGTTGGTACCTTTAAATGTCTCTGAGTGTTACGTTGCCAGTCTACGCGGTATTCTCAGTTTTGCTGAGTTCCATCTACTGAAAAGCGACTGTCCCTTTCTACATCGAAAGAAGCGAAAGTTACAAGCATTCGGAAAAGTGCGGATGGTGCCGAATGTGTGACCTTGTTTTTTTCTTATCATTGACACTTGATAACCAACATAGATTTGGTTTCACCAGCAAACATGTGGGATTGGACGAACGAAAATACCAGCCTGAGGCAGATAGTACGAGGATTCATGCAACATACCTGCTCTAGCCGCTAACAAAAGGTTGGTCTCTAGCAACAAACGGTCGGCGAGCTCACGCGGAAAACAAAGAACCATTTGGGTTTGTCTTGTGCTATGGCTATCCTTATGTTCAGAAGAACCTAGGGATGCTGAGGCAATTCAGTGGATTTCTCCAACGATGAGGTCAACGAACCCTGACTGGTGGGTTTTAAGCAGTGGATCAGGAATTTTCAGCACCAAAAAATGGGGGATTCCCAAATTCAGTATGTTGAATTTTGGGCGATTGCGGGGTAACCCCCATTTCGGGAAACCTCATGAAACCTTTCCGAATGGCCGTGGAAAATGTTCAGGTATTGGATCCTCGCCGCTCGCATGGCCATTCGCGGTCCTTGCGTCAGGAGACTGAGGGGTTGGGTTAACAATTGAATTTGCTTCCAGACTTCAGAACCAATTTCTGGGGTTTCCATGTTTTGTCCCTCACCCAAATCTGGGTAAATTGATGTAAATTGGCAAACCCAATATTAAGACATGCGCACATGTGAACTGTGGTTTATTCTTGTTTGCAAATTGCGAGAAATCGGGTTTAGTGTTGGGCATTCCCTTTAGTATTTCGAGAACCGATCACAACCTGCGTTAGAATATATATATATATGTAGGGTGTGGCTCATGGCAACCGTGGAACCACTAAGAAAACTTTGGAGCAGATATCAGTATCATGGTTGTTAACATGGTTGAACCAATTTCTCCAAAAAATTGGCTACCAGTTGAATGGATTTCTATGTGTTTCTACGCCGACAAATGCCATGTCTTTCAGGGATTTCCAGGATTTCCTATCCGTGTTGGATTGTACCAAGTTCTGTACAACTGGAGGTGCTGGAAACCAGCTACTGGGATATGTACCATCTGGTTATGACTAACATAGCCATGGAAAATCCCACAAATCAATGGAGGTGTCGTTCGCTGGGAAAATCATCAATGGGCCATCTATACCATGGCGAACTGTAACAGTCATAACCAGAGGGTTATGGTAGGGCCCCAAAAAACACCAGGTTTGGATCCAATGGTTCCCATTTTTGACCAAAAAACGATGGAACTTTGGCTTTTCTTTAAGGAAGAGAGGGAGAAAGATACAAGTTGGGGCCCCGAGATTGCTACCTTGATTATCCTTGATTTATTATAACTTAAGATTTAAGGTTAAGTACAATTTTTCGCACCACTTTGAGGGTGCTGTTTTGTGTACCTCTTTCATGTATCATGTCAGTATAGTATTATTGACCCTACTTGCTATCTTTGTTCTTGTTGTTGGGAATTGTATGGAATTGTGCTGTTTTTTAGCGAAATCATGGAACGCAATGGACTTCTATATAGTGTGCTCAGCATTTGTTTCCGCTTTGGACGGTAGATATGGCGCGTTGGTCGTTCTCTAATCTAATAGATTATTTTCACATACCCCAAAGGGGCATTACCCCTATAAATCAACCATTATTGGTGAATGATAACCGCTGAAAAATCCATACTTAACCCATTCTTCTAGGGTATGTCCAACATATTCTGCTATAATCTACCTCCCCGAAACTTGGGTCTGAAAAGAAACTGGACATGGCAAGTTCAGTAATTACTTGGAAATGTGCTCGATGCTCTACAGTAAACTAAGGGGACCAAAACATTGCTAAATCATTTTCTTGGGAAAACATGGGTCTTCCACATCAACTGTATTTTTGGTTGCTGGAGGGTAAAGTCACATTCCGTAGGAGGCCTAAAAAAAGGATATGGAAGGAAGAATGTCCCACGGTTTATTGCCATTTTGGGATTCCCAGTCAGATTTTGGGACTCAATTTCCGCGTGTTTCCACCTGCCAAACGCTTGGCGGAACAGCTGCTGAAAGGCAGCGGATGGCGGCGGATCGGCCAGACAACAAGTTCTGCTCTGAAGATGGGAATTCCAATGTCCCATAGTTATTAAATGTTATTAATATATATATATATATATGCTGTATTGTATTATATTGTATCATATTATATCATATCATATCATATTATATTATATTATAGTCATTATCATTGTTCCCATGATTCTCATTCATGATGACAATAGTTATATCTACCATTTTTGCATGTGATTATCCCCATCATCATCATCATCATCACCATCATCATCATCATCAATACTATCACTATTGTTCATTATATGTATATCATTGCCATCCTTTTTTGTCCCTGTCATTGTATCTACCATTTCGACCATTTGATGGTACAATTTCTGTATATAACTATGAAATAGTTCACAGTAGATTTTATGTATTGTTTCATTACTATTTCTACCATTCCTTCTACCATGTCTAAAACTTATCAACTATTAATCACTAATTACCACTTATTACCACAGTTGAATTTTATAGTATAGTAATATACTATGTCTACCATTTCTTCCCCTAAATGTGGGCTGAGTGCCGGACCTCGTCCTTTTCGGAAAAACGGCTGCCAGGTGTGGCTCTTCGCCCCTCCGTTGCTCGACGATGGGGCTTCCTAAAATGGGGTACCCCAATAGCTGGATGGTTTATTTCGCAGAAAATAACAAATGGATGATTTGGGGATAGCCCCATGACTTAGGACACCTCCAGTGGATAACTACAAAGTGGGGGGGGGGGCCGAAGGATAGCTATGTTGGTGAAAATAACTTCAAGAACTATGGTTTATGATACTCATAACTATGGTTAATTGGGTTTTATTTTCCAATTTATAGCTCTGGGGGCCCACATTGTATATGGTCACAGAATTAGGAAACAATGGTAGATAACCATATTGTTAATAACTCATGGGTTAGGACAACTATATATGGTCATACTATCAGGATACTATCTGACCAGTATGGTTGTATACTTTCATCAATTAGAACACAACCCCTGTAACTAGGTTATCCACCTTTAAGCTAGGATTTAGCCCCATAACTATAATATGACAATCCCTATAACTTATATCCATATTATTATATATCCCCTCATATCCGACTCATATCCTTCTCACTAAGGTATACTATGGTTATATACATATACATACGCGTATCCACCTGTATATCACTGCAACTGCGGCCCCACGTAGGAGAAAAAACATAGGCACTGGTTTTTTTGATTCAATGCATAAAGCTAACTTGGTGTTTCTTTTGGCCGCAAATAAGGAATGACAATTAATGACAAGCGGAAAAAACGGAGCGATGCACACTGGTGCCCCAGTGAGCTAAATCGCAAACAGTTGGTGAACATACTCCAATAACTGTTGGGTTTATGGCATGGTAACTGTTGGGTTTATGGTTAATATATCTATGGGTGATATATCTATAACTATAGCTTATAACTGTTTATGCTTGATATATATATATATATAGTTATATATAGTTCGTGGGATTTATAAGCTAACTTGCGGGATTAAACCAACAGCACATGGATTATTTCGGGTTTATATATCTGTGTTCAAACAGGTGTTTTGTTAACCATAAACTCAACATATACAAGAATAAACAGGTATCTATATATATATATAACTCTGGTTTATAAACTCATTTTTTTTAAGAGGGGCGCCAGCTTGTGTCGGCTGATCGGACAGCCAGATGTCTGAAACCACTAGTGCAACGACAGTATCTGGATCAATCCACGACATATATTGTGCATATGATATCTTACAATTCATACAAACATGCATGCATATCTATATATATATAATATTATATATACAATAGAGAGAGAGAGAGAACTGTGAAATGTATTTTCATATGTATTCGTCTGTGTGAGGTTTTGATACAACCAATATTTCAGCCAGTTGGAATTCCTCTCTCCCTCACAGCTGTTTCAATTCAGCACCGAGGATAAGTTGCAGATCATCAACTCTACAGGCAAGGGAACTGCGCCACTCATAGACACCAGATTGATTTCAGAGCTGATTATTTTACCGTTTTGAATGGTGATATTATGATATATTACTGTACCATGTTTGCTAGAAATGGAATATTCGCAGAAACAGCTAGATTTGCAAAAAGAAACATTTATTGTTTTGCTAGCAAACGTCATTTTTTGTGGACTATGAAAGATTGAACGTGCGCAATAGTAACAACCCAAGATGAATATTCTCCAGATTGACCAAAACACTATGCAAACAAAAACAGGGGGAAAGCCACGGATCATTTCACCCATATTTCACTTTTCATACTTGTATCTAATCAGAATACTTCAGGTATGACCAATACTTTGGGCATAATCAGTATTTGGGGATGCGTGTGGGGATACAACCAAAGAATGAGAATAAGCAAATAGCTGGTACTGGTAGACTGGTAGGTGTTTGCTTCCTATGGACAGCCATTGGGTCAAATAACCATCGTTGGAATCCAAATATCTTCTGGGTTTGCCACTATGAAAATGCGTTGTGCCAGGTGATGGTGAAAAAAAATGTGGCCGCAGCCCCTAGCCAAAAGATACAAACTAATAGTAACTATATTACGTTCCTTGCCAGGCATGATTTTTTGGATTCAATCATAGATGGTGAATTATAAATATTTATAAATCATGTTGTTGATATGTGCAAAAGTTGGATTGCCCCATAAAAAGGGGGATAGACATCGCAGGATTTAAACCCCAAAGGATTCCCACTGTGGGATGGATGGCCGTAAAGCAGGAATCACCGGCCTCAACCAGAGAGAAAGCCGCTGAGCCTCCACTTGATCTAGTTCTGGAAAAGATACGTTAAAATTCTAGCCGCTTGAGAAATGAAGGATTTGCCCTGGCAGTTCTTCAGAAATCAGTCATCTTACCTGGGAGATTTCTAGAAAATAGTTCTGTAATGTATGTATATATATATGTGTGTATATATGTATGTATACCAATGATATTGGAAATCTATGCCACTATAAACATACTCATTATATCATTATATCATTGTATCATTATATCATTATATCATTATACTCATTTTACTCATTATCTCATTATATCATTATATCACTATATCATTTTATCATTTTATCATTATATCATTTTATCATTATATCATTATATCATACAAGTATTTGTAGTATCATGCCCACTATAGATAATATGTTTGTAGTGCTTTCATCTACATTCCGCGCGAATTATGGTCCCAGGCAGCCAATGGTGCGAAAAAACACAAGAGTCTGCAACAAAAAAACAACAAGAACTGCCATGCTTGGAGCACTGAAAAACCTCAAGTCTGCAAACAAAAAAGAAAAAGAAAACATCTAAGAAAAATCGATAAAAGAAAAGTTTCACCAAAACTTACCCCGCATTCTTCAGTTCCAGCTGTTTTGATCGTATTGCGGGTTGTGTGGCCTTGCGGTCTCGGCCGTGGGATTCAAGCGCCGTGTCACCGGGTCGCGCCATGGAGAAGAATGGCGCCGGGCCCGATGCCCGTCTCATTGATTCGACGATGCTGGGAGAGGAATGGCAGGACGTTACTCGGATGATTTTGGGCGCCGCATGGTGCTCCCTAAGATCTGTTATTTTTGGACCGTTCTGGAGAATTCTTTCCAAAGATGTTGTACAATGATATTATATTAAGATACTCATTAAGATATATTAAACCTATGTGTCCTCATATATATATATACACACACATTGTGCTCCTGTACACATTTGCTACACACGTGTTCATTCCATCCACCCATCCTTCCCGCTGAAAATCTACCATCCCCCGAAAAGAAACAAATACGAGTCTATGTTTGTCTGAAAACGGGGTTTTAGAGGCCATAAAATGGCAATTTAATAGGGAAAATGATGCTGTGCCAATGGATTTAGAGGTACTGTCATATTTTCAGGCAAAGCCATATCAAGAAACAAAGCCATCCACTCATCAAATTGCATTGTTTCACCCGTTTTTTCACCGGTTGATTTGCGACAAATCCTTTCCCATCAATCATCCCAGCCCAACTGTTTCCAGTTGGATGATTTACCAATTGAACACGAGAAGTGCAGGTTGACTCGCACTGTCACATTTGATCTTCCTGAAATATATTCCGTCACCTTCACTATGGAGATTGGAGTTTTTTGCCACGGTTCACTGAGAGCGAGTGTCTTCCACAGCTATGTTATGCCGAGAGCTGCATCAACATCCATATTTAGTCATGAAGATGAAATAAGCTATGATAAGATGAGGTTTGAAGCAACATCCATGGGTCCATCATCCATCATCCATCCACATCATCCACTCATCCGTCGCCTTTTTCTAAGATCTGCCCATGAACAAATATAGATATATCACGATATATCATATATATATATGTATGTATATATATATATACACCATAGACCATACTGTAGTCAACCTACTTATTTATGTTCACCAGCTTAGCGATTTCGTAAACTGCGGCCCCGCCTTGTGACAATCCCCATGTAACCATGCCCATTTTTCTGGTGAAACCAATAAACCAGCCTTTTCCCTCACACTTTGGTTTGGTTTCACCTCATGAACTACTTCTGTACATTTCTATACTGTATATCTACCATCAACCCAACATTTAACTTACTTCGAAGCCAACTTGGCTAACTCTGGGGCAACATATATACATAATGATATATCTACTATTATCTACTATAAACATACATAAACCATAGTTTCTTATCAACATGTAAATCCACATCATTCACCATATATAATTAATAATTCATGAACCATAGTTTTTATCCACACGAACATCCACATCATCCACTGAGATTTGCCCATTATATTACTATATAAATATAGATACTATATACCATATATAGCTATAGATATATCATCCAAAAACATCCATTTTGCACATCCATTTTGCACATCCATTTTGCACATCCATTTTGCACATCCATGAACCATCAATTAACCACCAATTATATAATCATCTATCATTCATTTCAAGCATATCCATATTAAACATCCATTAGACATCAAAAGCTATAAAGATATATCATCCAAAAATATCCATCACCTAACATCCATTTCAACCTCCATTTTGCACATTCGTATTTTGCACATAGATACTATATAGATCCTATATACCATATAGATCTAGATATAGATATAGCTACAGATCCCAAAAAACCATCCAAGTTATACTTGTCCTCCGAGATCTGCCCATGATATAACTATATAGATACATAACTAGATACTATAGATACTATATACTATAGATATATCATATACCATAGATATACTATATACCAAAATATATCCAAATACCATATATATGATATACCTATAGGTATATAGATCCAAAATATCATCAATTAACCATCAATTAATCATCTATCATCCATTTATATATACTATATAGATACATGATTTACCATATAGCTAAATCATAGATATAGCTATAGATATTCAACATCCTATATACCATATATAGCTACATAGATACTATATACACTATAGATAGATACTATAGATAGATAGGTACCATATATAGATACATGATTTACCATATATAGATCCAAAATACCATATTTCAATAGATACAAAAAAACATCCTATATACCATAGCTATAGATCATCCATTTCAACCATCAATTTTTCCCATGGAAAGCAGATCCAAAATTCCCAAATACCATGATATAACTTTATAGATACTATATACCATGTAGATATACTATAGATATATCATATACCATAGATATACCGAGATCTGCTTCGACATCGGCAAGACCAGCATTTTGAAAAACGTCACCGGCATCGCCTCCCCCGGACGCCTGACGGGCGTCATGGGCCCCAGCGGCTCGGGGAAGACCACGCGCCTCGGCATGGCTCGGATGCGAAAACCATGGGAAAACCGGGAAAACCCATGGAAAACCTATGGAAAACCTATGGAAATCCAAAAAAAGTGGCTTGAAGAGTGGAAAAAACAATGGATATTAATCGCATCGAAGTATATCGAAATAAAAATCATGGGAAATTGAGATACCAAAAATCGAGCTACAGTACCATGATCCTTATATATTGTAGGTAACTCCAATCTAGGTACCTGAAACGGCCATTGACTTAAGGATTTTTGGATAGTTTTGGATGTGTTTTGTCTACAAGTGTTATGTTTATTTGTTTCTTGTTTTCTTTTGAACTAAGTTGGAATTCGAGTCTTTCTTGATATGTTTTCTTAGAGGAAGGAACATGGAATCATTATGATAATCACACAGTTTTGGAATGGTTCAGCTGGTTTTAATAAAGAGTTTGGACAAGTTCACAGGGTTTTCGTTGTAATCCTCCATATTCCCTGTATTGCCCTGTTCGATGGAGCCAATGAGCCTTATGGGTCTCCCACATGACAGAGAACCATTGTCATTTTTTGGGGGGGGGCCACTTGGAGGCTTGCTAGGTAGCCCCAAATCATCAATATTCATCCATATTCATCAATGTTTTTTTTTCGGATTTTCCATGGAAAAAAACAACCATTTCTATTGGGGGTACCCCCATGACTTAGGAACGCCTCCACTTTCCAAGTCCTCATGGAAGCATCACTTCCGTGGCGGACTCCCATGACCCTCCGGGAATCAAACATGGCATTGGAAACTCCCATGTGTAGATCATTGGTTCATTAAAAGCTCCACTTATAGTGGATTTCCAGTTGCCATGTTTGATTACCGGAGGGTATATGGTACAGTAGCTCCATGTCAGGATCCTGAATTCCCATTCGCTATTGACGAAAACATCATTTATATGGGTTCAAACAATATTGCTATGTTTGACATGATGACCCTCTGGGGTATTTCTTGGTGTTTCCGGGGGACTTTCCATCGCTCCGAGGTTGCTGAATGTTCTTTCAGGAAGACAGCGAACAAGCGGCTACAGCAGGACATGGTGGCACGGTGGCCTTCTGGGCCTTCTATGGGGTGCTGTACATCAGGCAGTGTTTTTCTACCCTCAAACATAGAGGATTTAACTAGGACAAATGGTGATATAATGATATAGTGGGTATATATATATGCTGGGAAATAATCACCTTGTTGATACCCTGCGGTGATGAAACGCGCCTAGTTAAAAAAATCCTGAACGAAATGGAGGTTTATAGCTGGGAACAACGAACTATAGCTGGGTGGTCCAGCAAGCCATGTGACTGATCACACAAACACCCACCCAATACTCCTGATTAGATGACTCATAAGGGTATTCCCCCAGTTTGTGGTATGTCACTTCTCTAATTCATACATCTCAGCATGTATCTTGCTGCACAGCATAGATTTCCGACTATTACCCCCCTAGGCAGGTACTGGAGATGGAATACTAGACAGGCGCAACATTTTTCCCACGACATGGTTGGATATCATGATATCATGTGAAAACTCATGGTGGTTAACTAGCTATACTTGACGAGTTCTTAGTAAACACTACCTATGTTCCCTTGTCAACACTTGAAATATACTTGTCGACATGTATCCACATCCACATTGATGGTCATTCCAGCCATTTCTGCAGGGGTGGATTATATCCAACTCGACCCTCAACGTTGACCAACAGGTCAGGTTTTGTGACATAGTTGTGTAGTGTTCCCAGGTTGAACATGACAGGAACATGTGGACAAAACAATCAGATATGGAGATCTACAGAATAAGCAGCAAAAATAAGAGAGATCACCTGTGAGAATGGCCTATCATTAACCCAGTATACTCCTATCATTAGCCATCACTTGCTGGTAATTCCCTCATTTTATCCTATCTTATCCCCATGAAATGATGGCCTATTTACCATTCAGCACCATTTTTTCATAATTAAGTCACCTAAGTCCCGAATTATAAATATATAAGTGTGCATATATATATATATTAAATATAAAATATATATATATATATAAAATATATATATATGATATAATATAGAGAGAGAGAGATGTGTGTGTAATATATATATATATATATATATATATTTAATATGTATGTTATACATTTATGTATATATCATATACCCTACGTAGGATCTCCTTCCTTGTTCAGTCGGAGCTTCCGACCAGTGGAGTTCTCCGTCGTTCTCCAGGACAGGCTCCAACAAGCAAGAGGTGCACTTCAGCGGAGAAGTTTTCGCCCGCGGCCGCCCGGTCTCCACGTCCTTCTTCCGTGGCAAGACAGCCTTCGTGTTCCAGGCCCGGCGACAGGTACAGGTGGGACAGGTGGGATGGGGGTAGCGTTTTAGCCGTAAAGGACCTGGGAAACATTGGAAAAATTGGTGATGTACCCATTTAATCCCATTTCATCCCATTTATGACTTGGGACTACCATTTGTTGGCGGGTCTTTGGAGGGTCCAAGATGGTAGTATTTTTTACTTTGTGGGGATCATGAACAAACTAATCACCGGTCACCACTTTGTAACGGCAACGCGTTTTGGATGTCGACAGGACAACGCTCTGATGGACAGCGACACGGCACGTGAGGCCTTGCAATTTTCAGCCCCTCGGAGTGATTGCCCGATGGGGTCACTGGCGTGGTTCTATAAAGAAGTTCCCGATGACCCAAATAACAGGGGTTGGTAACTGTCCCATTTTGGGTATATTGGACATCACCTTATAGTAGCCATGAAAAAGACCATATACCTAATGGTTGGGTGATGTTCAATGGGGACATTTAATGACCCATGAATAATTTAACCCAAAAAAAATGTGAAACGTATTAAGATTATGGTGTCAAACAACTTGTCTAAGGGTACTTGGAGGGTCTAGGTTGGGACAATTCTCCTAAACCCACTGGGCAGTCATGAAATCTCATACATAATTATGTTGTTTCGACAATATGATTAGGGACTGTGATTTATGAAGCAAGTCACTAGATAGAATTGGGTCATATTGGGTCAATGGATTGGCAGGAAAAGGAAAGTATTGGTGTTCCACCATCAAATTTGGGGGGATTCAACGGTAAAGTTTCAATCGATCCATTGGCTTCGATATTGTTAAAAAAGTGTTTAGACATGTTCGCTGCAACCCCAAACGCTTTGCCCGCGGCCAATCCCGCATATCCTTTGACATGCTCAAATCCCTGCGCAGGGTTTAAGTTTTTTACTTTCCAAAACAACAAACACGGTAAGCCCTAAAACCTAAAAACCCTAAACCCTAAATTAAAACCCTAAATCATGAAAACTTAAAGTCAAAATCACTGCGTATAGCCAGTGTTTTCATTGATCCTCTGGTGATAAGTATATCATATTGTTTGGATGTGTTGT